>Ga0334882_1000396_pt1 | contig 69137 bp, 66 predicted proteins | sample GraSluR1_MG_5_FD_207226 | JGI IMG/M metagenome (GOLD analysis project Ga0334882, IMG submission 207226) | Sludge microbial communities from methane-producing bioreactor in Wageningen University, Netherlands - Granular Sludge_15_04-R1 | ecosystem: Engineered > Bioreactor > Anaerobic >... | reverse complement strand
GAGCTGATCTTCCGCCTGGCCGACCGCTTCGCGCCTGAAGGCCCCATCGACCAGGAGGGGCTGAAGAAGGCGCTTGCCCTCTGTCGCGGCCAGATGAGCGCCGTGCTGGCCTCGCGCCTCGACCCCGGCACCATCACCGTGCTCAAGGGCAACAAGCCGCTCTGCCTGCGCATCCACCGCCAGCACCGGGTGGTGCTCTACGCCTCGGAGGCCGCTTTCATCGACTTCGCCGTGGACAACGAGATGGGCTGGCGCGAGCTGGAGGTGCCGCCCATGACCATTCTCACCGTCCGCCACCAGGATGTGCGGGCCATCGAAAACAGCGAATTCCGCTTCATCACCCAGGAGCGGAAGCGGAAAGGGACGCTACCCGAAGGAGTGAATGCATGAACATTGGAGACACCGTAAAGCTGAACACAAATCCGGAAGACAGTCCCGAGACCATCCTCCGGCTCTTCGTCTACGGCACCCTGAAACGGGGCTACTGGAACCATCAACGCTTCTGCGCCCAGGCTCGCAGCATCGAACCGGCCGTGGTCTGGGGCAGGCTCTATCACCTTCATGCCGGGTTCCCGGCCCTCGAGGTGCCCGAAGGTCTGATCCTGGCCAGAGGCACCGCTGATCCACTGGCGGACGCCCGCAGACAACAGGAGATCGGCACACCACGCTTCGGCCGCCCGACCGGCGACTGGGATCTGATCAGTGGGGAACTGGTGACCTTCACCGACCCGCAGCGCGACTTGCCGCCCATCGACCGGCTGGAAGGCTTTCGGCCCGGCGGGCACAGCATGTATCAGCGGGGGATGGTGGCGGTGCTGTGCGGGCGCACTTCGGTTTCAGCCTGGACCTACTGGATGCCCCGTGTTGAAAACGGCACCCGGCTTGACACCGGCGCCTGGCATCGAGTGTGATAGAAAATAATCGGCTCAAATCGGTAAAGATCGTTTGACATAGCACATAGTGCCTTTGTATATTGATGAAGTTTTTAACCTGGGAGAGGTGCGTCCAGTCTCTCCCGTTTCGCCTCTGGCGGACGTGGCAAACAACTAAAGCGCCCGTGGAGCAAGAGAATGAACGAGATGGAAGACCGCTGGTTATCAATAACCGAGATTTGCAAGTACCTCGGGGTCAGCAATGACACCGTTTACAAGTGGATCGACAAGCATGGTATGCCCGCCCACCGCATGGGTCGTCTTTGGAAGTTCAAGAAGGACGAAGTGGACGCGTGGGTCAAGGCTGGCGGCGCGGCCGAGCCTGCGGAAACAGACAAGAAGCGCAAGGAGTAATAACGGGCTATGAACCATGTGATCCACAACAGCATCGTGAATTTTATCTGGGGTATCGCCGACGATGTGTTGCGCGATGTCTATGTGCGCGGCAAGTACCGTGATGTGATCCTGCCCATGACGGTCATCCGCCGCCTCGATGCGCTTTTGGAGCCGAGCAAGGAAAAAGTGCTCGGCATGAAAAAGCAGCTCGACGGGGCCGGGATTGCCAACCAGCACGCCGCGCTCTGCCAGGCTGCAGGCGAGGCCTTTTACAACGTCTCGCCCTTTACCCTGCGCGACCTGAAGAACCGCGCCAAGCAACAACAGCTCAAGGCCGATTTCGAAGCTTATCTGGACGGCTTTTCACCCAACGTCCAGGAGATCCTCGACAAGTTCAAGTTCCGCAACCAGATCCCGACCTTGATCGAGGCCGATATCCTCGGCCACCTGATCGAGAAGTTTCTCGACGGCCGCGTCAATCTCAGCCCCAAGCCGGTGCAGGACGTGGACGGAAACGAACTTCTCCCGGCGCTCGACAACCACTCCATGGGCACCATCTTCGAGGAGCTGATCCGCCGCTTCAACGAGGAGAACAACGAAGAGGCCGGAGAGCACTTCACGCCCCGCGACGTGGTCAAGCTCATGGCCGATCTGATCTTCCTGCCGGTGGCCGACGATATCGAGTCGGGCACCTACCTTGTCTATGACGGAGCCTGCGGCACCGGCGGAATGCTGACAGTTGCTGAAGAGCGCTTGGCCGAATTGGCCGAAAGCCACGGCAAGGACGTCTCCATTCACCTGTTCGGCCAGGAGGTGCAGCCGGAAACCTACGCCATCTCCAAGGCCGACCTGCTGCTCAAAGGCGAAGGGGCCGAAGCGGAGAACATGAAGTACGGTTCCACGCTCTCCAGCGATGCCTTCCCGTCGCAGGAATTCGACTTCATGCTCTCCAATCCGCCCTACGGCAAGAGCTGGAAGACCGACCTGGAGCGCCTGGGCGGCAAGGGGGACATCAAGGACCCGCGCTTTGTCACTCAGCACGCAAACGACTCGGAATACAAGATGATCACCCGCTCCTCGGACGGGCAGCTCATGTTCCTGGTCAACAAGCTCTCCAAGATGAAGCACAGCACCAAACTCGGCAGCCGCATCGCCGAGGTCCACAACGGCTCGTCGCTCTTCACCGGCGACGCCGGTCAGGGCGAGAGCAACATCCGCCGCTGGATCATCGAGAACGACTGGCTGGAGGCCATCATCGCCCTGCCGGAGAACATGTTCTACAACACCGGCATCGCCACCTACATCTGGGTGCTGACCAACCGCAAGTCTGATACGCGGAAAGGCAAGGTCCAGCTCATCGACGCCAGCGAATGGTACGTGCCGCTGCGCCGCAATCTCGGCAAGAAAAATTGCGAACTCTCCGAAGAGCAGATTCAAACCATTGTCGATCTGGTGGTCAATCCCCGCGAGACCGAAAAATCCAAGATCTTCCCCAACGAGGCCTTCGGCTACTGGAAGGTGATTGTGGAACGGCCACTGCGCCTTGCCGTCGACCTGAGCCCGGCCCGGCTGGAACGGTTCGATCGGGCCTGCGCCCAGGCCAAGGAAGAACCGCTGGCCAAGCTGGCCCGCCGCGTGGCCGAGGCTCTTGGAGCCGGGCCGCACATCGATTTCAACGCCTTCATGGACGTCGCCCATGCCGATGCCGACAAGCACGGTGTCAAGCTCACTGCCAAGCGCAAGAAGCTGCTGCAGGGCGAACTTTGCGACACCCGCGAGGACGCCGCGCCGGTGCTGAAGAAGGTCCACAAGCCGGGTAAGGCCACGCCCGACCCCATCCACGGCCTGTTCGAGGCCGAACTGGGCGGCAAGCCCTGCGTGGTCGAATACGAGCCGGATACCGCCCTGCGCGACAGCGAACAGGTGCCGCTGCTGGAAGACGGCGGCATCGAGGCCTTCTTCCGGCGCGAGGTGCTGCCCTACACCTCGGATGCCTGGATCGACCCGGGCAAGACGCTGGTGGGCTACGAAATCTCCTTCACCCGCCATTTCTACCGGCCCGCGCCCATGCGCACCCTCGATGAGATCAAGGCCGATATCTACGCCCTGGAGCAGGAGACGGAAGGCCTTCTGGAACAGATTGTTGGGGAGGCGGAATGATGAAGCTGGCTCCTTATCCAGAATACAAGGACGCGGGAGTAAGCTGGGTCGGGAGCATTCCCGCACATTGGCCTGAGAAGCGGGCAAAGTATTACTTCAAAGAGATTGATGATCGCTCCCAGACAGGCGATGAGGAAATGCTCTCGGTGTCTCACATCACCGGAGTGACTCCCCGCAGCCAGAAGAACGTGACCATGTTCAAGGCCGAGTCGAATGTCGGTCAGAAACGTTGCCAACCCGGCGATCTGATCATCAATACGATGTGGGCCTGGATGTCTGCATTGGGCGTCTCGAACCATGCTGGAATTGTGAGTCCCGCCTATGGCGTTTACCGGCCAAGAAGCAACCAGGATTACGACTACTACTATCTCGACAGCCTGTTGCGGATTGAAGGATATCGGTCGGAATACATTTGCCGGTCAACGGGCATTCGTTCTTCCCGGCTCAGGCTCTATCCCGATAAATTTCTGAGCATGCCGGTGGTCTGCCCTCCGCAGGAAGAGCAGCAAACCATCGCACGATTCCTGAAGGCGCAAGACCGCTTGTTCCGAAAATTTATCCGCAACAAGCGGCGATTCATTGAACTTCTCAAGGAGCAGAAGCAGAACGTCATCAACCAGGCCGTGACCCGGGGGCTTGATCCCAAGGTCCAGTTCAAGCCCAGCGGCGTGGAATGGATCGGAGATATTCCGGAGCATTGGGACGCCAGACGGCTCCGCACGCTGGCGGCGGTCAGGGCCAGTGGCGTCGACAAGAACACGAACGAGGACGAAGTCCCGGTCATGCTCTGCAACTACGTGGACGTTTACAAGAACGACCGCATCACCGCCGCCATCGATTTCATGAAGGCCACGGCCACGCCGGAAGAGATTCGCGCTTTTGAGCTGAAAGCGGGTGACGTGATCATCACCAAGGATTCCGAAAGTTGGGACGACATCGCCATTCCCACTTTCGTGCCCGAGACAATTCCGGGCGTCGTTTGTGCCTATCACTTGGCCTTGATCAGACCGTTCTCAGGTGAAATCGAAGGCGAGTTTCTGTTCAGGGCATTCTCTTCCGACCCGGTGGCTGACCAGTTCCGGATTGCCGCTACCGGCGTGACCCGCTTTGGCTTGGCGCAAGGTGCAATCAAGGGGGCGTTCTTCCCGCTCCCGCCGTTGGAGGAACAGCGGGCGATTATTGCTCACATCAATGAGAAGTGCGCCGAGATAAGCCAGGCGATTTCAAGGGCCGAGCGTGAGATCGAGCTGATGCGCGAATACCGCACCCGGCTGATTTCCGATGTGGTCACCGGGCAGGTGGATGTCCGCGGAATCGAGGTGCCGGAGGTTGCCGATGAAGAGCTGCTGGCGCTGGAAGAGGACACCGCCGATGCCGATGACATGATCGATGATGAGGGGGACATGGATGAAACCGACTGACACCAGCGAAAAGGGCCTGGAATCGATTATCGTCGCCTCCCTTGTGGAGGATGCCGGATACGTTCAGGGTGATCCGCAGGACTACGACCGGGAACACGCTGTCGACCTGGCCAAACTACTGCAATTCCTCGCCGCCACCCAACCAGATACCTATGAGGCTCTCGGCATCGACGAGGAAGGCCCCAAGCGCACCCAGTTTCTGCACCGCCTGCAGGGCGAAATCGCCAAACGCGGCGTGGTAGACGTGCTGCGCGGCGGCATCAAGCACGGCCCGGCCCATGTGGACCTTTTCTACGGCACGCCGACGCCGGGCAACGTGAAGGCGGCCGAACGGTTCGCGGCCAACATCTTCAGCGTCACCCGCCAGCTTCGCTACAGCCGCAACGAGACCGCGCTCTCCCTCGACATGGCCGTGTTCATCAACGGCCTGCCCATCGCCACCTTCGAACTCAAGAACAAACTCACCAAGCAGACGGTGCTCGATGCCGTGCAACAGTACCAGCGCGACCGCGACCCGAAGGAGCTGCTGTTCCAGTTCGGCCGCTGCGCCGTGCATTTTGCCGTGGACGATCACGAGGTGCGTTTCTGTACCCACCTCAAGGGCAAGGGCTCGTGGTTTCTGCCCTTCGACAAGGGCTACAACGATGGCGCGGGCAATCCGCCCAACCCGGCCGGGCTCGCCACCGACTACCTTTGGAAGGAGACCCTCTCCAAGGAGGGTCTGACCGACATCCTGGAAAACTACGCTCAGGTGGTGGAGGAAAAAGACGAGAAGACCGGCAAAAAGAGGTACAAGCAGATATTCCCTCGCTACCACCAGTTGAAGGTGGTGCGCATGCTGCTGGCCAATGCCGCTGAGAGCGGCATCGGCAGGCGCTACCTGATCCAGCACTCGGCGGGCAGCGGCAAAAGTAACTCCATCGCCTGGCTGGCGCACCAGCTTGTGGGGCTGGAACACGAGAGCAAGGCGTTGTTCGACTCGGTGATCGTGGTCACCGACCGACGGGTGCTCGACAAACAGATCCGCGACACCATCAAGCAGTTCGCCCAGGTCTCCGCCACAGTCGGCCATGCCGAACACTCCGGCGACCTACGCAAATTCCTCAAGGCCGGGAAGAAAATCATCATCACCACCGTGCAGAAGTTTCCGTTCATCCTCGACGAGATCGGTGACGAACACCGCAAGAGCAAATTCGCCATCATCATCGACGAGGCCCATTCCAGCCAGGGCGGCAAAACCACCGCTGCCATGAACCGCGTGCTGGAGGAGACCGCGCCCTATGGCGGCTCTGATGACGAGGAGGAAGAGACGGTCGAGGACAAGATCAACAAGATCATGGAAGGCCGGAAGATGGTGACCAACGCCAGCTACTTCGCCTTCACCGCGACCCCCAAGAACAAGACCCTGGAGATCTTCGGCGAGCCGGACCCGCAGCCGGACGGCACCGTGAAGCATCACCCGTTCCACAGCTACACCATGAAGCAGGCCATCCAGGAGGGTTTCATCCTCGATGTGCTGAAGAACTACACCCCGGTGGAGAGCTATTACCGCCTGGCCAAGACCGTGGAGGACGACCCGCTCTTCGACGCCAACAAGGCCCAGAAAAAGCTGCGCCGCTATGTGGAGTCCCACGAGCACGCCATCCGCGAGAAGGCGGAGATTATGGTGGACCATTTCCACGCCCAGGTGATCGGCCACCGCAAGATCGGCGGCCATGCCCGGGCCATGGTCATCACCAACGGTATCGAGCGGGCCATCCAGTATTTCCACGCCTTCAGGGACTATCTCAAAGAGCGCAAAAGCCCTTACGCACCCATCGTGGCTTTTTCCGGGGAGCACGAGTACGGCGGCAAGAAAGTCACCGAGTCGACGCTGAACGGCTTTCCCAGCAGCCAGATCCCGGACAAGGTACAACAGGACCCGTACCGCTTCCTGATCGTCGCCGACAAGTTCCAGACCGGCTACGACGAACCGCTGCTGCACACCATGTACGTGGACAAGGCGCTCTCCGGCATCAAGGCGGTGCAGACCCTCTCGCGGCTCAATCGCGCCCATCCGCAGAAGCACGACACTTTTGTGCTCGATTTCTACAACGACTCGGAGACCATCCAGAGGTCGTTCGAGCCCTATTACCGCACCACCATCCTCAGTGACGAGACCGACCCCAACAAGCTCCATGATCTGAAGTCGGATCTGGACGGCTACCAGGTCTATTCGCAGGTACAAATCGACGACCTGGTGGGGCTCTATCTGAACGGCGCGGACCGCGACAAGCTCGACCCGATCCTGGATGCCTGCGTGGCCACCTACAACGCCGATCTCGATGAGGACGGCCAGGTGGACTTCAAAGGCAAAGCCAAGGCCTTCGTCCGCACCTACGGCTTTCTGTCCTCGATCCTGGCGTACTCGAATGCCGACTGGGAAAAGCTGTCGATCTTCCTGAACTTCCTGATCCCGAAACTCCCCGCGCCCAAGGAAGAGGACCTGTCCCGGGGCATCCTGGAGGCCATCGACATGGACAGCTACCGTGTCGAGGTGAAAACCAGCCTGAAGATCGGCCTTCCGGATCAGGATGCCGAAATCGGACCGGTGCCGACCACCGGTGGTGGCCGCAAACCGGAACCGGAGCTGGACCAACTGAGCAACATCATCAAGGCGTTCAACGACCAGTTCGGCAACATCGATTGGAAGGACGGCGACAAGATCCGCAAGGTCATTGCCGAGGAGATCCCGGCCAAGGTCGCGGCGGACGCGGCCTACCAGAACGCCATGAAGAACAACGACAAGAAGACCGCCCGGATCGAGCACGACGCCGCGCTGCAACGCGTCATGATCGACCTCTTGTCCGACCACACCGAGCTGTTCAAGCAGTTCAGCGACAACCCGTCGTTCAAGAAATGGCTTGGCGACACCATCTTCGGCGTGACCTATCAGCAACAGGCCGAACAATCCGCAACGGGGGCGAGCCATGGACGTTAAAACGGCCGCCATTCAGGTTTTGCAGCAGGCCGGAACGGAACTGCACGCCAAGGATATCGCCGAGCAGATCATGGCTGCCGGTCTCTGGCAATCCGGAGGGAAAACCCCAGACGCCACTGTCAGCGCCCGGCTCTACTCCGACATCAAGAACAACGGAGACAAGTCACCCTTTGTAAAGGTCGGCCCTCAGACCTTCGCGCTTCGGGATTCCGCTGAAATACCGAGCGGCGCTGAACCGGTTCCTGCGTTCGTCGAGGACACTCCAAAACCGCCTTCTGTAAATGCAGGTTTCTCCTTCACCGATTGCGCTCAGAAAGTGCTTGAGACGTTCGGCGGCAAGAAGCCGATGCATTACAAAGAGATCACCGAGAAGGCCCTGCAAAAAGGCTGGCTGGTAACCGGCGGCAAGACGCCCGAGGCCACCATGTACGCCCAGGTGATCACCGAGATCAAGCGCCAGCAGAAATGTGGTGAGCGGCCCCGCTTCGTTCAGCACGGCCGTGGCAATGTGGGCCTGAGCCAATGGATGGGGCGTGGGTTGGCGTTCCAGATCGAGCAGCACAACCACCAGGTCCGGAAAGTCTTGCGCGAACGACTGCTGGCCATGAAGCCCGGCGAGTTCGAGGAACTTATCTCGCAGTTGCTGGCGGAGATGGGTTTCGAGATGGTCGAGGTAACCAAACTCAGCGGAGACGGCGGCATCGATGTCCGGGGCACCTTGGTGGTCGGTGACGTGGTCCGCATCAAGATGGCCGTCCAGGTCAAGAAATGGAAGCTCAAGAACAACATCCAGGCTCCGGTGGTACAGCAGGTGCGCGGCAGTTTGGGGGCGCACGAGCAAGGCCTGATCATCACCACCAGCGACTTCAGTGCCGGAGCCATCAAGGAAGCGGCCCAGTCCGACAAGACCCCAATCGCCCTGATGAACGGGGAACAGCTTGTAATGCTGCTGATGGAACACGGCATCGGCGTCCATCGCTCGACGCCTGATCTTTTTGAAATTGATGAAGAGTGTGCCGTAAGAGCTGAAACAGAATGAATTTGCTGTGATGAGACGGGAATGCCTTGGGAATCAGAACAAAATAAATATGAGAGAAACATGCATATGACGTTATTGGAAAGGTATCGCTATTACGGCGAAATGATCGTGAATTTTTTCAGGTTGGATCTCCAGCTGCATTTTTTCTGGGGATTTGTTTTGACCCTTTGTGGTGTGTATTGGCAGCCGCTTTTACTCTCGGGGCTGATCGTCACGGTTGTCAAGGAGGCGCTGGACGTCTGGAGCAAAGGCCACTGGAGCTGGGGCGATTTCTGGTGCGGCATCGGTGGATGCGTTTTGGCATTGGGTTTTTTAATGTCTGTTGAACTTATTTCCTGGGACGAATGGTGGATGTTGTCAATACAACACAGATGAGAGCAAAGCAGCAAATCGAAATAGTCGTAATTTTGAAGGCATCCATGCCGTATAGGAGAAAATAAAGGGATGGAAATGATCGTTGAGTTTTGGAGTTCGCATTCGGAGAGCATTATCGGTATCGGGTACAACGCCCTGTTGTGCCTTATCATTCTTTTTGCCAGCACTATTGTCGCCAAAGGTGTCAGGCGTTCGATCAGAAAGGCAAAGGATCGCTTTGAAAAGCTTGACGCCACTCTGGTGCCCATCCTCTGCGCGACGGCTACCTATGTGATTTACATCATTGGCGGCGTGTTCATTCTTGATATTTTCGGTGTGAATACGGCGAGCATCATTGCCTTGCTGGGTGCTGCCGGCATCGCCGTCGGCCTGGCGCTCAAGGACACTTTAAGCAATATCGCGGCCGGGATCATGCTGCTGTTTCTGCGCCCATTCCGGACCGGTGATTTTGTCGAGATCGGTTCTGTCATGGGGTCCGTCAAAGAGATCAATCTTTTCACCACCATTCTGGAGACATTCGACGGCCTTTACATCGCCTCGCCCAACAGCGTGATCTGGGGAAGTAGCATTAAAAATTACACGCGCAACGGCAAACGCCGCATGGATATCGTGATTGGAATCGCCTACTCCGATTCCATAGATGCCGGACTAGACGTCTTGAAAAAAATTGCACGGGAAGAACCGCGTTTTTTGAATGACCCGGCTCCGGAGACGATGGTTGTTTCCATGGCGGAAAGTTGCGTAAATCTCCAGCTCCGGGGATGGGCGGCAATTGACGACTATTGGCCAACCTACTGGGACCTGAACAAGCGCGTCAAAGAGGAAATCGAGAAGGCCGGACTGACCATTCCATTTCCGCAACGAAGCGTCCATGTGGTCACAGGTCCTGGAACCATCGATGTGGCGGAGGCTGGCGCATGATGCTCGCCTTTGCCAATGTTGCATCAAGCAATGCCCTTCGGGTTTGGCGCGAAAGCCTTCTTCCTCTTTTGCTGGCGACCGGGCTGGCCGTGCTTCTTTCCGGCTGCGAGAATACCGACATGCAACTGGCCACCGAGGCTGGAGTTGACGCCATTAAAGCCGTCACCCTTTCCGACCAGGATGTGGCGGAGCTGGCCGGAAAATCTTCCGCGTTAATGGACAACGAACATGCGGTCGCTCCGGCTGAAAACCACTATGCACAGCGGTTGCGGTCGCTGGTCGGCGATCTGCATGAGCAGGATGGCTATACCTTCAACTACAAGGTGTATTTGCGCGACGAGGTGAACGCCTTCGCCATGGCTGACGGATCGATCCGGATTTTCAGCGGGCTAATGGATATGCTTGATGACGGCGAACTTCGATTTGTGATCGGCCACGAAATGGGTCACATCGTGAAACAGCACACCGCCAACCAGTTGCGTCTTGCCTATGCCGCCAGCGCCGTGCGCAAGGGGCTGGCGGCGCAAGAAGGTGTGGTGGCGGATATTGCCCGCTCGCAACTGGGAGGGTTGGTTCAACGCTTGACTGCGGCGCAATTCTCGCAGCTTGAAGAAAAGGTGGCGGATGACTATGGCTTGTCGTTCCTCAAGGCGCGGGGTTATGCGCCGGAGGATGCGGTTTCGGCCTTGAACAAACTCGCTGCTCTGGGCAGCGGCCATTCCTTTCTTTCCAGCCATCCCGATCCGGCTTTGCGGGCCGAACGAATAATGCTGCAGATTCAAGGCAAGGCCCTTTCCATTGAAGAGACACAGGAAAATATACTGACAATGATGAAACAGAAAATGATCGAATGGTACAGCCTTTTGCGGGACATGGTCATGGGGCTGTTCAAGAGCCTCACTGGGCAAACTGATATGAAAAGGGGAGTGGCATGACACTCGCCTTTGTTGCTGTGATTTTTGGCCTGGCGCTGCTGGTCTGGAGCGCCGACCGTTTTGTGGAGGGATCTGCCTCCACCGCCCGTCATTTCGGCATGCCGCCGCTGTTGATCGGCATGGTGATCGTGGGTTTCGGCACCTCCGCGCCGGAGATGGTGGTGTCGGCACTGGCCGCCTCGCAGGGCAATCCGGGCATCGCGCTGGGCAACGCCTACGGGTCGAACATCACCAACATCGCCCTGATCCTGGGGGTGACCGCACTGATCAGCCCTATAGCCGTCCATTCGCAGGTGCTGCGCAAAGAGCTGCCCATCCTCACGGTGGTGACTGCACTGGCGGCCTGGCAACTCTGGGATGGCAAAATAACCCGGCTTGATGCCATCGTGTTGCTGACCGTGTTCGGCGGCCTGATGGCCTGGACCATCTGGCAGGGTATGCAGAAAAAAGCCGATGCGCTGGGGAGCGAGATGGAGCAGGAACTCGACGTTCGCGCCATGCCCATTCGCCGTGCGGTCTTCTGGCTGTCAGTGGGCCTGGTGCTGCTCGTCGTCAGCTCCCGCATCCTGGTCTGGGGCGCGGTGGAGATCGCTCATGGATTCGGGGTCAGCGACCTGATCATCGGCTTGACCATCGTCGCGGTGGGCACCTCGCTGCCGGAACTGGCCTCGTCGATTATCGCCACCCGCAAGGGGGAACATGACATCGCGCTGGGCAACGTTCTTGGGTCCAACCTGTTCAACACCCTGGCGGTGGTGGGGATCGCCGGTGCGATTCACCCGATGGCGATCGGACCGGAAGTTTTCAACCGCGACATGATGGTGATGGCTGGGCTGACCCTTTCGCTCTTCGTGTTCGGCTACGGATTCCGTGGACCGGGACGTATCAACCGCCTTGAAGGCGCGGTGCTGCTGGCCTGTTACGTGGGCTATACGGCCTACCTGATCACAACGATTCTGGCATGAAGGGCAGGTCGGTGAGCGTAAAAGGGCTGGACCCCTCGCAGCAGTCTACCAAAAGGGCGATTTCGGTCCGCTGGACGGCTTACGCTTTCCTGTTTCTTGCGTTGAGCTGTGGCGTGCCTTTGTTTATCTATCGGCAGGTTGGCGCACAGTCGTTTTCCATTAATGAGCATCTGTGGTCCTGGCCGGTTCTTTCTGCACTTGCCATGCTTCTGACGATTTATTTTGTCAGTGATGCACTGCGCCTGCACTTCATTCTCAAGGCGTCGGGGCACAATCTCGCCGCTGGAAACCTCGGCAAGTTGACGTTCATCAATATCCTGTTTTCCAATATCACCCCCATGGCGACTGGCGGAGGTTTTGCCCAGGTCTGGTTTCTTTATCGGCGCGGCGTTTCGATTGGCACGGCCACGGCGGCGACGACCATCCGAACGTTTATCGCAATGTTCCTGATTTTTCTCCCCGTACCGTTCCTTATCGCGGGACTGCCGTATTTCCGGGATGGTGGAATGATGTCCAGTATAGGCTGGATTTTGGCCAGCGTCGCCATCGGCTATCTCGCCTGTTTCCTGGTGTTGCTGTTCCGTCTGCGCTGGCTGCTGCGGCTGTTCGACCTGACTGCCAGAGGCCTGGCCTGGCTGCGTCTCACCAGCCCTGAAAGAACGCGGCGAATCAAAGCGAAATTTCTCAGGGAAGCGGTACGATTCTCGCGATGCTTGAAGATTTACGTTCAGGGGGACAGAAAAGACGTCTTCCTCTCCGTTTTCTTTACCTTTATCTTCCTCCTTTCTCTGTTTTCGTTCCCCTCTGTACTGTTCTGGGGCGCGGGCTATCAGACGAATTACTTTACGACCACCGGCCTGCTGGTGGTGTCGACCTGTATCATGTATTTCGCTCCGTCGCCAGGAGGAGCTGGATTTGCCGAGGGCGTTTTCGGATTGTTTTTCGCTTCGCTCGTTCATGCGTCCGAACTGGTCGGCATCATACTGGTCTGGCGGTTTTTGACGATTTATCTCGGCATGCTCATCGGTGTCCCCGTGACCCTGCATGAACTGGCCCGCCGGAGGATGGGCAATGGCTAGATTGTCGTGGTGGCGGGCGCTCTTCTATCTGAACCTGGTCATTCTGTTCCTGGTCATTTTCTATAAGATCTATCTCAATTTCTTTGAACAGGATTACGGTGCCGTCCATGCTGAACAGGTAGAGCGCATTGAATCGATTCTGCATGGAGAAGACACGTTCAGTTTTGCCGTTGTCGGCAACATCAATAACTCAGTTGGTATTTTTGAGCGGAAAATCATCCCCGAACTCAACCGGAGCGATGTGGCCTTCGTCGTCTCCGCTGGAAACGCGGTCAGCGGTGCGGGCGAAGATAAATACCGCGCCCTGCACCGGACCTTGGGGCATCTTGAAAAACCCTATCTCCTGACGTTTGGCGATAACGAGCACGGCGCGTTTGGCGGTTTCCGCTACTATGACCACTACGGGCCATATGTTTTCGCATTTTCAGCGGGGAACAGCAGGTTTATCTTTCTCGACAGTTCCGGAAAAACCTCCTTTAAGTGGCAGGCCCGCTGGCTGGAGGAAGAGCTTGACGTCGCGCCGAATCAGAATGTGTTCCTTTTCGTCGGGCATCCGCTATTGCCGGTGGATAAAACGGGCGCTTTTGACTTCGGTGATGATGATCTGGCAGACGAAGAGTTTCGCAGCCTGCTCATGCCCATGTTCCGTGATTCGCGGATAAAAGCGGTCTTCTCGTCGAATCTGCCGCTCTTTTCAGCCCAGGAATACAACGGCACTCCTTTTGTGGTGACGGGTGGCGCAGGGGGGTTTGTTCTCAACAATGAGCGCAGTTTTTATCATTACGTGAAGGTCCAGGTCAGCCGGAGCCAGGTGGATATCGAACCTGTCCGGCTGAATGTCGGACAACACAAGGTCTTTCGTACCGTTGAAAGTATCTGGTTCTTTATTCATTCGCTGTTCTATGTCGGTTATCTCAATTACCTGCTTATTGTCTGCTTTCTCATGGTCAGCGCCTACTGGCTGTATTCACTCCTGCTGAGAGAACGGGATTATTATCCTGATTTCAATCATCCATCCGAACCGACTCTTGATCGAGAGATCAAGGTCGCCATGTTCACCAATAACTATCTCCCCTTTATCGGCGGGGTTCCGATTTCGATCCATCGACTCTCTACAGCTCTCAAAGAGCTGGGGCATAACGTCCTGATTTTGGCACCACAATACGAACAAAGCGCAGAGCCGCCGGAGGAACGTGATGTCTTCAGGCTTCCTTGTCTTTTCAGGCAAACGGCCGCCAAGGGGATCGTGGTGCCAAACATTTTCTCCCTGGCGGCAATCAGAAAAGTGCGCGAATTTGCTCCTGACGTGATTCATATCCATCATCCCTTCTGGATGGGCACGGCAGGGCTCTGGATGGCAAGGCGATTAAAGATACCAGCGGTCTACACCTACCATACACGGCTGGAACATTATTCTTACGCGGTCCCTTTGCCCAAAGCCCTGTTTCGTAATTTTCTTTCCCACGCGCTGGTACGGCGGCTCGGCAACCGATGCAACGCCATCGTCGTTCCCACGGAAGCTTCTGAGCATTATCTTCGCATGATTGGCGTGAAGACTCCCGTGTTCGTCGTGCCTACAGGTATCGAAACCGACAAGTTCGCCGAACTGTCTGAACTGGAAGGAGCCCGATTGCGCACTGAGCTTGGCATAGCAAACGATGAACTGGTGCTGTTGAGTGTTTCCAGATTGAGCACCGAGAAAAATATAAGCTTCATGCTCGAAGCGGTTTCCCTCCTGACAAAGCACTGTTCGCGAAAATTCAAACTTGTTCTTATTGGTGAAGGCCCTGAGCGGGAACGTCTATATCAAATGGTCGAGACTTTAGGTTTGCAGGATACCGTGCTCTTTCCAGGCGCGGTTCCTCCCGAAACCATGCCAGCCTACTACAGCCTGGGCGATATCTTTGTTTTCGCCTCCACCTCGGAAACACAGGGGATGGTTATCCTTGAAGCGATGGCAAGCGCAATGCCCGTTGTGGCGATCAGGGCCAGCGGCATCGATGATTTTGTTATTGAAGGCATGACCGGATTTAAAACGATGCAGAATATTTCCGCATGGACAGAAAAAGTTCAGCTCCTGCTGGAAAATGACACGTTGCGACACGAGTTGTCCGGCCATGCGGCGTCAATGGCAAGCAGGTTTGGAATAGACGAGTTTGGCAAAAAAATGATACGAGTTTATGCTCATGTTTTATTTACCAGAAAGGAGATGTTCCATGAAATGCCCGGTATGCAAAGACACCAATCTGGTCATGACGGAAAGACAGTCCATTGAAATCGACTATTGCCCTGAATGTCGCGGGGTATGGCTGGATCGTGGCGAGCTGGACAAGATCATCGAACGGTCGACGCAGGAGGCGGCACCGGTCCGGAAAGAACCTTATCAGGATCTGGGGCGCGACCAGCAGCGTTATCCCCAGGGGGACCGCCATCACGAGTACAAACACAAGCACCACAAGCGAAAGACTCTGCTTGGCGAACTGTTTGATTTCTGATTTGGGAACCGAACCGGCGTCCGAAAACCGGATTCGAAGTTGTTGCGGTTCGACGCCAGGTATCCGGTTTTACTGCAAACCCGTCACCCTCGTCCGGTGCCGGGAAATCAGGGGAGAAATTCGTTTCTCTGGTCGGGTTGGTGGGAAATGGTTGTGTGAGATGACTTCGGCGTTTATTATCAAGGAGTTGCGAGGAGCGCGGGCTTTGAGACTGTTTTGCGGTAAGTCGGCGTTCCCTCCACCATTTAAAAAAAGACAGACCCGTCCACTAACCGCGTCCGGTTACGGGGCGGGTTTTGTTTTTCTGCGTATTGTCAGCGGCTTACGCCGCTTTCAGGGTATCGGCGCTACCGCCCCGATCACTCCCTTTTCGGGAAATCCGTCATACCCCGCTTCTCTTTTGCCTCAAAATTCTCCACATTCTTACCCCCGTTCTCCGGAGCTCGTCCGGTTTTCTGCATTTTTTCCTGCAACCGCTTTTCGGCGGCATCAAAGGTAAATTGGTTGATACTCTTTCTGATTCCATTAAACAGGTCGTTGATATCCATGGTTTGATCGGGGAAACCTTTCTCGCCGGGAAAATAATGCAAAATCAAATAGTTATACGGTGATTAAATAGCAACTGGAAGGAATTTTTCAAATGCACTCGCATTTGAAATAGGGAAGTTCTGTTTCCGTTCAGAAAGATCTTGCAGGTTTTTTACAGAGAGGGAGCAAGGGTAATAGTGGTGGTTGGAACGCCCGGCAGGCCACTGGGCCCCTGGTAGTGCAGCAATACGCGGTCGCTGGCGCGGAACCAGTAATAGCCGCGTCCCAGCCAGGCAGCGGGACCGGTCAGGGAGATTTCCACCTTTTCGCTCACAACCTGTTGCCCCCCCAGGGCGAATAACTCTTTGCCCTGCTTGGTTGCCCTGACTTTGTGGGCGGTCAATTTATCCGGGCGCATGATCCAGAACTCGGTGGAAGACTGGGGTTGGGCCAAAAAAGCGCGCAAGGCAAAGGACAGCGCCTGGAACCATGGCGCCTGGTCTATGTCCAGGGTTCGCTCGATGGTTTTCCCATGCCTTTGTCCCTGCAGTAGGATTCTGTTACCTTCCCGTCTGGCCTGGATGCGGGTTCCGGTTTCCACATTGGTGAGGCTCCAAAGACGTGTAGCCATAGCCGTATCCATCAGGGTATGGTGTTCTTCGACCAAGCTGACCGTTCGCAGCAGGTAACCTTCACGATTTTCAAGTATCCAGGTAAAATGTTCCTTTTTGTCCCCAGATTGCTGCTGGTAGCGGTGTTTTTCCGTCATATCCGCTTCCGCCCAGGAGGTGGCCAGCAGGATCGCAAACAGGTTCACCAGGATGAGCCAGCCTGTACGGCCGCCAGGCAGGCCATGGATATTCCGAATTTTCATCTGCAGGATCCCTTTGCCTCCTCCGATTCTTCCGCCTGCTGCACGGTTTCATTGCCACAACATGCCCTGCCTGTGTTTGTCTTGTGTTTGGAAATCATGATCAAACGGGTAAAGCACTTAAGAGAATCGCAATGCTTTTTTTCCCGAGAAAAGGCATAGGTAGAAATTTTTTCTGTATGGGGCAGGAACAACTCGGATTTCTCCTTAACCAAGCTATCGGGACCCGGTTTGTCGACAATTTCCCGGCCGAGTTGCTTTACCGCAGGCTTTGTTGGATGGATAGATCCGATTTTTTCCTCTTGGATGATGGTAGGCCTGACTGCTCGTGCCGCTATCAATTGATCAGGCTGGTGGTCTGAATCAGCTCAACGATGCTATGCACCGCATCGCAGAGGCCCGGTTGGTCGGTGCAAAGGCCCGTTCCATCGGAAAATCCCGGGTCGTGATAGCCAGTTGTTGGTTGGAGATGACAATGTGGGAATCACCAAATTTCTGAAGTTCCTGGAATCCTCTCTCGACTTGTTCTGCCCGCTTTCTCCCCTCAAAGGCCAAGGCATGGTAACTACCCCGACGTTTCCACTGCCCGACTCCTTGCCCGCCATGGCAACAGCGGGGGCGGCTCCGGTCCCCTTGGCCTCCCCCATGTCTACCAAATAAAGAACAGATCCCGAAGGTTCGTGTCGCCCCTTGAGAAACATTAAAAAAGGTGACAAACATAAACCGGAGAAATACAATTCAGGCTCATTTGCCGGTCTAAAAAACACCTTTTGAATATCGTTCCTGTTTAGCGACACGGATTGTCGTTGGCCTGCGTTACGCTGTCGATGCCGGCAATCGAATGTGGGAGGGGAGGAGTCATTGGAAACCTTGTTGCGCCAGTGGACGATGCTAGAAAAAATTCCCCGGTATCCGTCGCGCATCACGACCACCGAACTGCTGGAAAAGCTGACGGATGCCGGTCATCCCACCACCCTGCGGACGGTTCAGCGCGATTTGGAGAAGCTTTCGGTCAAGTTCCAGATTGCATCCGATGAAGGCAAACCGGCCTGTTGGTATTGGCTCAGGGAAGCCGTTCAATTCAACATTCCGGGCCTGTCCTCCCATTCCGCCCTGGTCTTCAAGATGGTGCAGAAACATCTCTGTCCTTTGCTGCCCAGGCCTTGTCTGGATCTGTTGCAATCCCACTTCGACCAATCCGAAAAGGTTCTGGCCGGAATCCGGCCGCAGCCGCTGGCCAACTGGCCGGACAAGGTCGTCGTCCGCTCCCGGGCCCTGTCCCTGCGTCCGCCGCATATCGATCCGGACGTGCTGTTTGCCGTCTACCAAGGCCTGCTTGGCGATCGGCAACTGCGGGTCTTGTACCGCCGCCGAGGCGACGACCATGCCGAGGAGCGGGTCGTCAATCCCCTGGGGCTGGTTGTCGTCGATCAGGTTCATTACCTGGTCGGCACCCTCTGGGACTATGCCGACATCAGACATCTGGCCATCCATCGCATGGAAGCCGTCACGGAACTGGACAGTGCGGCCTTGATTCCGGAAGGGTTTGATCTGCAGGCTTATGCCGATTCAGGGGAATTCGGCTATCCCGCCGGGGACCGGCCCTTGACATTGAAGGCCCTGTTCGATGCCTATACGGCGGAGCAGTTCAAGGAGACGCCTTTAAGCCCCGATCAGAAACTGACCCGGCGCCGGGATGGCCGGGTGCTGCTCGAGGCCCGGGTGGGCGATACCGCCCAACTCCGCTGGTGGCTGCAGGGGTTCGGTGCGGCGGTGGAGGTGCTCGGCCCCCAAAAATTGCGGGAGGAGTTCACGGACATGAGCCGCAGGCTGGCGGCCCTTTACGCGCCGGCCTCCCGGGCACAGGAGCACAACCGTGACTAAGGTCCATTTCATACTGGCTGAGGATCGGGCGCAGTCGCGCTTCATCAAGCGGCAGTTGGCCGAAAGCGGGGCCTGGCTGCATCTGGTCGTCGGTACCTGGCTCGAACTTGCCGAAACCCTCCAGGGGGTGTTTCTGGCGGGGACGGGGGAGGATCACTGGGGACAGAGGCTGTCCCAGGCGGCGGCAGGGATGGAGGAGGCGTTCTGGGCGGCGAGCCTCAAGGTCGCCCCGGCGGAAACTCTGGCCTGTCTCGATGCCGAGCTGCGCCGGCTGCTTCGTGCCGCCGGTCCGGGCCAAATGCTCGCTGACCGCCGTCCGGAAGGCCTCGGCGCCAGAGGCAGCCGCCATTTTCTCGAGTTGTGTGCCTTGCACCGGGCCATGGAGGGCATCCTGCCGGCGGAACTGGAGCTGGTACAACGCCTGCTGGCCGTGGATCCGGCAACAAGGCTCAAAGACGTCGCGGTTTATCCCGGCCTGCTGCGATCCCTTCCCGATCCCTGGCAGCAGGCCCTGCTGCAATGGCTGAACGGCCTGGCCGGTTCGCAAGCCGATGCCGAAAGACTCGCCCTTTTGGCCGGGTTGGGGGCCGACGAGGGGCGGGCAGGGGGGCGGGCCCTCGGGCATCTCGCCGCCCGGTTGTTCACCACCGGCTGCCACCGGGTGCCCCTGGACGATTCGGTCCAGTGGCTGGCGGTTCGGGACCCCTTGCAGGAGGTGGAGGTGGCCGCCGGGATCATTCAGCAGGCCCTGCGTGACGACCGCAGCCTGATCCCGGGGGATTTTGCATTGCTGGTACCCGATGACGACAGCTATGCCCTGCCTCTGCAGGCGGTTTTCGGCCGCGCCGGCATCCCCCTGTCCGGATTCGACGGCCGACTGGCGGAGCGGGATCTTGGGGCCGAAGTCTGGTTCTATTTCCTGTTGAGCCTGCACAAGCCGGCGCCGGTCATGGCCCTGGCGGCCTTTTTGACCTCGCCCCTGCTGCCTTGGGAGGGTGCCGCCGGGCACCATCTGGCACAGCGCGTCATGGACGGCCGCTTCGATTTCCCCCCGCCCGAAGGGGCCTCCGATGTGCAGCGCCAGCTGCTGCAACTGCTGCGGGAGGGCACGGAGGATGGCGGTGCCCTGCGCAGGGCTTTGCAGGGGCTGGCGAAGTGTCTGTCCCGTCCCGAACCCGGGGAGCCCCATCGCCGGCGGGCCGTGGAACTCGGTGAAAGTCTGATGGCCATGTTACCGCCGGCGGGGGCGATTCCCTGGGAAGCACTGCTGCAGGCCTGCGTGCCTGTGCCCCGTCGCGCCGACGCACCGTTGCCCCTGTACCGGGAAGGGGTCGCGGTGTTTTCCGAAGGGGAGGAACCCTGGAGAAGGGTACGGCAGCTCTTGATCCTCGGTTTTTGCCAGGGCCGCTATCCCGCCGGCGTCGGCGGTTCACCGGTTTTCGGCGAGGCCGACCTGGCGGCGTTGCGCGATAGCTGCGGCTTGGCCGTCGAATTGCCGGCAGACCTCATCACCCGGCGCCGGCAGCGCCTGCGGCGCCAGTTGGCAGCGGCATCCGAGCGGGCGCATTTTCTGATTCCACGGCGCAGCGAATGCGGCGAGCCGGTGCCGGAGGCAGGCTCCCTGACCTTCATGGCGCGTCTGTTTGAAGGGGTCGAGGAAGCCTCCGGCCTGGTTCGGGAACTGGAGCGGCGGGACGACCTCTTTGCCTGTCGTGGTCTGGCTCTGGCGCAGGAACAGGCCCCCGATCCCGGTCGGGCCCTGACCATTGCCGACCTGGACTTTCAACGCAACCTGCTGCGGGTGAAGACCCGGGCCGACGGGTCCCTTCGTCCCCTCTCGCCCAGCAGTCTGGCGACTCTCATGGTTTCCCCCCTGGCCTGGCTGTTGTCGCGGCTCGGGTTGGAAGGGAAGGAATGGTGTCCGGAGGCCCTCGATGTGGCCACCAAGGGCACTCTGGCCCACCGGGTCTTTGAAGATCTGTTCAGCCCCGGCCAACCCATCCCGACCGAGGCGGAGATCGGCGCACGGGTGCCGACCCTCCTGCAGCAGGCCGTCCGGGACCTCGCGCCCTTTTTGCTGGCGGCGGCCTGGCGGGTGGAACGGGCCCACCTGCAACGGGAGATCCAGTGCGCCGCCACAAGCTGGAGCGCCTTTCTCGGGAGCAGCGGCGGCCAGGTGCTGGGCAACGAACTGTGGCTCGACGGCCGACTGGACGATCTGCCCCTTCACGGTTCGGCCGATTCCGTGGTCGGGCTGCCGGACGGGCGCATCTTCGTAGTCGATTTCAAGAAATCCAAAAGTGCCAAGCGCCGCGAACAGATGGAACAGGGGTATGACAGCCAGGCGTCTCTGTACCGCCTCATGCTGCAGACCGGGGAGGCCCAAAACCGGGACGATGAGTTGGGGCGGGCCCTGCGGCAGGGGCACGAAATCGGCATCCTCTACTACCTGATGAACGACCAGGTGGCCCTGACCGATACCGCCGGTTGGTTAAAGGGGGATCTGCCCGGGGCCTTCGAACTCGGCGCCGGGATTTCCACCGCCGCCATGGCCCTGATCCGGGAGCGCATCGGCCAGATCCGGCGCGGCGAAGTGCGCCTCAATGGCCAAGGGGACGAAGAATGGTACCAAAAGAACGCCGGCATCACCATCTATGCCCTGGACAACAGCCCGTTGCTGAGGCTGTTCATGCACCCGAGGGAGGCGCAGCCATGAGCCTGCCCCCATTGACCCTGATACCGGCCGGCGCCGGTTCCGGCAAGACCTACACCATTCAGCAAACCCTGGCCCGCTGGGTGCGGGAGGGGTTGGTGGAGCCGGGCAAAATCGTCGCCGTGACCTTTACCGAAGCCGCCGCCGGGGAACTGCGGGAACGCATTCGCAGCCAACTGGTGGCGGACGAACGGCTGGAGGATGCGCTGCGGCTCGATGAGGCCTACATCTCCACCATCCACGGCTTCGGTCTGCGGCTGCTCACCGAATTCGCCTTCGATGCCGGATATTCCCCGGCCCCGCGTCTGCTCAACGAAGACGAGGAGGCGATTCTGATCCGCCTGGCCCTGGCCCAGACGGATCGGGCCGATCTGCTCCTGGGCAGCCTGGAAGACCACGGCTACCGCTACGACTACAATTCCGGAAAAAGCGGCGAGGATCTCTTCCGGGACCGGGTTCTGGCCCTGATCGGCAAGCTGCGGGCCATCGGCCGCTCCAGGGAGGATGGCCGCCTGGCCCCCCATGCCCAGGCCCGGGCCGAGAAGCTATACGGCCGGCCGCGGCTGGCCGAGAATCTCAACCGGGCCCTGCAAGGTGCCGTAAGCGCCCTGCTGAAGACGTTTCCGACGGACCTCTCGGCCCTCTATCCGGACAACAAGACCTTCGTCACGGAGCTGCGCGGCAACTTTCAGGCGCTGAAGCGGGCCGAAAACGCCACGGCCGTCGCCGGCGACTGGGGCTTGTGGCAGAAGTTGCGCGGCTTGCGCCGCTCCAAGCGCGGCAGCGCACTGCCCAAGGGCTACGACGAACTCGCCGCCGCCGTCATCCAGGCGGCGGATGCCCTGCCCGAACACCCCGGTCCCCTGGCTCAGGCCCTGGAACATATCGAGGCCCTGCTCGGCGCCGGGCAGGATTGCCTGGGGCGCTATGCCGACACCAAGCGGGAGAAGGGCCTGGTCGATTACACCGACATGCTGGCCCTGAGTCATGAGCTGCTGCGGCAGGTCCCGAACCTTCTGGCCGCCTTTCGCGAGCGCGTCGACTGCCTGGTCATCGATGAATTCCAGGATACCAACCCCCTGCAGTTTTCCCTGCTCTGGGCCCTGCGGGAAAGCGGCGTGCCGACCCTCATCGTCGGCGATCTCAAGCAGGCGATCATGGGGTTCCAAAACGCGGATTCCCGCCTCCTCGCCAGATTGCAGGAACAATATCCCCAACACACCGCGCCCCTTACCGGCAACTGGCGCACCACCCCGAAGCTGATGGCCTGGATGAACGCCGTCGGTGCCGGATTGTTCGGGGAGGGGTACACCGCCCTCACGCCGCAGGCCACCTATCCCGCCACGCTGGCTCCCCTGGAGGTGATGGATTTTGCCGAGAACTGGCGGGCCAAGGCCGGGGAGAGTGAATCCCCCGGCCTGGTCCGGCCGCGCAGCACCGCCGCCAGAATCAAGGCGCTCCTCGACGATCCGACCCGGCAGGTCTACGATCGGCACGCCAAAGCCGGTCGCCCGCTGCGCGCCGGCGACATCGCCATCCTCTGCCCCTTCAACCATCATCTCGATGCCTATGCCGAGGCCCTGCGGGAGTTGGGCCTCCGTTCCCGCATGGCCCGGGACGGCTGGTACCAGGCGCCCATTGTGCGCATTGCCTGCCACGCCCTGGCCTACGTGGCCGACCCCTCCGACCACCATGCCGCGCTGTGCCTGTCCGTCACCGAACTGGGGCGGGAGGATCTGCAAACGGCTCTGGCCACCCTGCTGGATGGCCACGGACTAGCCGAACCCCTGTTGGAGGCCCTGCAGCCGGTCATCCACGGCGATCCGGCCCGCTCCGTCCTGTCCCTGGTCGGTGAAACCGTCGCCGCCCTCGATCTTTACGGCCGGATCTCGACCTGGCCCGATGCCGAGCAGGCGCGCGCCAACCTGCTGCGCCTGCAGGGCGAGGCGCGGGAATTTTTGGCGGCCAATCGCGAAGCCCTGGCCAGCGGCGGGTATTACGGCAGCGGCCTGAAAAGCTTTCTGGCCTGGCTCAAGGTGCGGGCCGAGCGCCAGAACGGCCAACCCGATGCGCGTGTCATCGATGAGGATGCCGTGGTGCTGACCACCTGGCACAAATCGAAGGGCAAGGAATGGCCGGTGGTGGTCGTGGCGCGCAGCGACGCCGAGGTGAAATGCTCCCTGCCGAGTCTGGATGTCGTCTATACGGATTTTAGCGATTTGGACCAGGTGCTGGACGCGGCCCGCATTGAAATAACCCCGGGTTTCACGGCCCCCGAAACCGCCGATCGGTTCAAGGCGCCGCTCCGGGAAGAGGCCCGCCAAAGCGCCCTGAATCTGCTCTACGTGGCCGTGACTCGGGCGCGCGAGAAGGTCATTCTGGAGTGGCCGCGCTATCTGGATAACGGCCGGGAGCGTTCCACTCTCACCTACTGGGAAGTCTTGACCGAGAGCACCGGCATGCGCCTGGAGTCGGAACATCTGACCCTCGGCCAACAGCGGTTCGACTGCCTTGTCATTCCGACCGGTCGGACATCACCGCCGGCCTATGATGAGGGAATACAGGTAGTGCCGACCCTGCCGATCATCGGCCGCCGGGCCCTGGTCACCGCCGACCGGCCCCCGGTGTTAACCCCCGAGGCAGTGGTTCCCAGTTCCCTGCATGGGGATTGCGGGTGCCTGCCTGAGGGTATGCAGACCGTCACCTACGGAGCCCCCCTGGAGATCGAGCTGCCCCTGGCCGCCGTTGAACGCGGAACCCTGCTGCATCGCTGTTTTGAACTGATGGACGGCGTCCGGGACCGGGCCACCATCAGCCGGGCCATCGGTTACGATCTGACGGAGGCGCAGTTTGCGGTCCTGTCCCGGGCGGTCATGGATTTCGAGGTGCATCTCGCGGACTGGCTCAAGCCGCTGCGCATGGACCGCGAGGTGCCCATTCTGGCCCTGGATGAACAGGGCAGTGTCGTTACCGGCTTCATGGATGTGCTGGCCGAGACCGAAGAAGGCTTCTGGATTGTCGACCACAAGTCCGACCGGGTGGAGGACAGGAGGGAGCGCTTCGCCTTCTATCTGCCTCAGCTTCACTGTTATGCCGCCGCCATCCAAAAAGCCCGGCCCGACAAGCCGGTTCTGGGAGTGGGGGTGCATTGGCTGTCCCATGGAGAGGTGAGTTGGGTCGGGAGGCCTTTGTGATTGAACGGTGGCTTCAGTTTTTTCAAAAGCGGCGGGAATAGAGGTGGTTCTGCGGCTTCGTGCTCTGCCGGCCAGTGGTACACTTTTCAATCAACGAAACTGTTGCACTTCTCCATTACCATGGAAAACGTGGCCAGTGGTTCCGTGATGCGGCTTTAGGAAAAGCCAAGGAAAGCAGGATATTGTAAATTCTCTCACGATCGGCTATCCTGACGGAAAAAATACGTCAGATGATGGATCGAATACGTCATTTGAAGAAAAAAATACGCCAACGGAGGATGGAGTGCTTGAGGCTTTATTCGGAACCGTCAACAGGGAAAGGGTTCTTCTGTATCTTTTCGCCCGGGACGAGGGCTATCCGAGAGAAGTGGCCAAATTTTACGGCACGGACCTACGGTCGATTCAAAACCAGTTCGAAAAACTGGAGGTCGGAGGGGTTCTGTACAGCCGCCTGCTCGGCAATACGCGCCTTTATGCCTTTAATCCCCGCTATCCATTCCTTGAAGAACTCAAGGCTCTGCTGGAAAAGTCGCTCGCCTTTTATCCCGAGAACGAACGAGAACGGCTGGTAATGGTCCGGCGGCGACCGCGAAGAAAAGGGAAGCCGCTGTGAAGGAGATTCAGGCAATGACCATGGGAGAACTGGCGGCCTTCGTCTGCTCCCATCTGCAAAGAAAGGGCATCCATGTGGTGCTCTCTGGAGGTGGCTGTGTGTCCATTTACAGCGAAGGACGGTACGTCTCCTACGACTTGGATTTTGTCGAGAACATATCCTCCGGGCGGCGCAAGCCAAGCGGTGGTCCTTAAGGGAAGGGCACGAAAAAAAGTTCCAGCATTTTCGGGGTCTCCTGGGGGAGAAAGGGTGACATCTTTTCTTGTTGAGCCGCGAGCAAAGTAATTTCCTCCAAGATACTCAATGAGAACAGAACGTGTTTTTGGGTCGAAAGCGACGGCCAAGTCCGCCGCTTCGCGCAGGGACAAATGGGACTCCCCAGTCCGCATCCGCACCCGATTTCCCGGAACGGAAAAACCCTGGCGTGCTCCTTTTTCAGCAGCGCCCGGGCGAACATTTCCAGGCATCAACCGCACATGCTCAATCCTCCTCGTCCTCGTCATATTCCACTTCTTCATCCTCCTCATCTTCTTCCATTTCTGCGGATAATTTTTCCTCGGGCAGATACCGTTCCAGAACCCTCGGCACCGCCTCGGTCGCCGCATCGAAACATTCCGAGTCGGCCATGATCAGGTAGTGATCCATGGGGACCAGAACGTAACCGGCTTCGGCGACTTCCTCGCCCATCCGGCGCAGGTAATCGTCCCCCAGTTTGCTGACCCCGGCAAGACTGCGCAACTGCGCCCAGCCAATGCGGAACAGTTCGCCGCAGCAGGTGTCGTCGTACAACTGAATCAGGGTATGAGCGGTTTGGACTGCCGTGCGTGCCATGGGTTTCCTCCTTGGTGTTTGAGTTGGGGCCATGGTAGCACGCTGATGCGACAGTGGGTGTCGTATGGGACGAGGGGGGAGGGGATGGATGGATGTCCTGGAAAAAAAGGAGAAAATGGTTGAGATCGTCGCGCTAAAAGGTCGAAAAATCAAAGGAACGATCTTGACGGAAATAGCCCCGAATACAAGCTGCGCGAGGCGCGGCGGATTGCCGAATGGCTGCAGGAGGAGAAGGAACGGATTGTGGCCTATGCCCGAGCGGCCGATGCCCGTCTGATGGAGATCAACGATTGCGAGGTGCTGCAAAAGGCCGTGGGCATCGTGACGCCCTTCAAGCAGCAGGCGGCCCTGATCCGCAAACATCTCAAGCAGATCGGCATAACCGGCCTGACCGTCGGCACGGTGCACAGCCTGCAGGGCGATGAACGGCTGCTGGTGCTGTTCTCCAGCGTCTACGGCAACAACGACGGCCATCGCGGCAAGTTTTACGATAGGGGCCACAACATGCTCAATGTCGCGGTCTCCCGCGCCAAGGACGCCTTCATCGTCTTCGGCCATCCCCGGGTGTTCGGCGCGGACAATCCGGCCGCGCCTTCCGGGTTGCTGCGAACTCGGCTGGTGGTCGGTGCGGGGGCTTCTTGAGTGACAAAAACTTGACAAGTGCCGGCAGGAGGTGTGGTTTCAATATGGACGAAATGCCGACGGCAATCATCAGACGGGCATTTGTGTGATAATTTAATTTTGTAGAATATTAATTAATAGATGAAAGTCTTTAAAATATAAAAGTTTTTCCATTTTTTTCATAAATCTTGTAATAACAAGCATTTGGTTGAACGACAAAACGGTTTTTGGTAGTCTTCGTCTCTAGGTTTTTAATCTTTATGTCCTTTTCGCTGCCTGAAATGTGTTGGAAATTTGACTTTCCAATCCGTGGGATTGCCATTCAGATGCATCCCGGATGTGGGCAAATCGAGATGCTGGAATTTTTCGGGCTGTTGGACTCGATTTTTGGAAGAAAGGAGGTATGAAAATTTAACAACAGAAAACTATGAATTGGTTAATTTTGCGTTGATTTCAAAAGGTTTTTTTCAGGAGGATTCAAGTGTTTAAAATGCCGTTGATTGTACCCGTTGTCATGATTGCATGTCTCTTTCTTTCCGGTTGTTCCGCAGGCATGCGTGCCATCGAGAACAGGAATCTGAACGTCTCCGCCAAAATGTCGGATACCATTTTCCTCGACGCCGAGACCCTGACCAGCACGCCTAAAATCTTTGTCCGGGTCGCCAATACCAGCGATTTCCAGGATATCGATTTTGCCGCCCTGCTGCGCCAACAACTCCAGGGGATGGGTTACCAGATTACCGGCAATGCCCGTGAAGCCGCCTATCATGTGCAGGCCAATCTGCTTTACCTGGGTGAAAAAAAGGAAGGCATGGATCCGGATGCAGTGCTGAAAGCCGGCTTCGGCAGCGGCGTTATCGCCGGCACCCTGGCCGGGCTGACGGGCAGCAGTCTGCGCGGCGCGGGATCCGCCGGTCTCATCACCGGCTTGGCGGTGGCCGGCGGGGAAGCTCTGGCCGGTCACATCTTCCATGTGGACGAGTTCTTCGGCATGGTCGACGTGCAGATCAAGGAAGAAGTGGAGGGCGGGGTCACCGGCATCCAGATGAGCCAGCTTCAGGACGGTACCAGCACGACGACCCAGACGACCCGTAATGTTGAATCGAAGCGTCAGGAATACCGGACCCGCATCGTCGTCCAGGCCAAGCAAACCCGCATGGACAAGCAGGAAGCCTGCAATATCATCTCCGACCGTCTGGCGAACCAGATCGCCGGCATGTTTCGGCTCTGATGTTTGAGAAGGCCGGTATCCTCCGTTGCAAACGGGGGATACCGGCATAAGTGGCCTCTGACCATCGGATCCAGAATGTTGGCCAGAAATGTAATGACAATGTATGGACGCTCTGTTAGTGTGGTCCTAAAAGGAGGTCGCAAGCCATGCCTGCATTAAAATCCCAAAACAAACGCGAAACGCTGAACATCCGCATCCGGCCAGAGGATCGGGGATTGATTGATAGGGCCGCCAGGGCGCGAGGGAAAAATCGAACCGAGTTCATACTGGAGGCCGCGCGCCTGGCTGCGGAAGAGGCGCTTCTTGACCAAGTCATCATCATGGCCAACCCGGAGAATTACGCGGAATTTCTCGCTCGGTTGGACATGCCGCCTCGCCCCAATGAGCGTTTGCGCAAGACGATGCAAACCCCCGCTCCCTGGGATGAGAAATGACGCTTTCGGCTCCTGAAGCACTGGATGAAAATCACTGCTTCGAAACGTTTGTCTCTGGAATAACAAGCCTGGATGACTGGCTCAAGCGGCGCGCCTTGAAAAATCAAATTTCAGGAGCTTCGCGCACCTTTGTTGTTTGCGATAGCGGGCGCGTTGTGGCGTATTACGCCTTGGCATCCAGTGCGGTTGCCATCGATGAAGCACCTGGCCGCTTTCGGCGCAATATGCCCGACCCAATCCCCGTCGTTGTGCTTGGAAGGCTTGCAGTCGACCGCTCTTTCCACGGCAAGGGGATAGGAAGGGCATTGGTCAGGGATGCCGGCTATCGGGTAGCTCACGCCGCGGATACGGTTGGCATCCGTGGCTTGGTTGTCCACGCCATCTCTGAGGAAGCGAAAGTATTTTACCAGAAGGTAGGTTTTGATCCCTCCCCCCTTGATCCGATGATCCTCATGATTACCCTTGCCGACCTTAAGGCGTGTCTGCAGTAATCCCTTTCCAGCCCTTCCGCCACCTTTCTCCCCATGCCAGGCTGACGCCGCCGCCCGAAATCGCTCCGCGCTGAACGTTGTTCCCGGTCGGGTTGAGACCCGAAAATCGATTTTCAGCTTAAGTCGGAAAGTTTAAGTCTTTAGACGATGAAAGATGGCCTCAATTTAATGCTTGGCCCGTCAATAAAATTGACTTAAGATAAAAAAACCTTTCCATCGTTGTGCGGTGCCCCGCAAAGACTATTTTTATAAATGCAGGCTTATCCCGGTATCCTTGGCCCCCGATCCGCTCGGCAAGGTCTGCCGGGAGAGCGTTCACCATCGGCCCCGCGATGTCGCGATCGCTCCCAAGCGGAGAACGGCCGTCACAATTTTGCTGCCTTCTCAAGGCAAGGATATCCCATTATGATGCATGGTACCGAGCAGAGCTGAGGTGAGTTCTTTGCCGGCGTGATACCGCCCAGGATATGGATCATGGATCCCAAGGCACCGCGCAAAACGCTTTTGACCCTTTTTCAGATTACCGATCGGGACTCGTGCGCCGATGCCATTCGCAACGGCGGGATCGTTGCGCTGGTTTCCGGCGGACTCTCCGCGGTTCTGGGGATTGCGGGCTTTCTGATTGAGACGCCGCACAGCGCCTTGCGCCCCTTCCTGGACCCCTGGAACCTGGTGGATGCCGGTTTGGTACTGCTCCTGGCTGCGCAGGTGCTTCGCAAGAGCCGGGTGGCCTCGGCGCTGCTGGTCGTGCATTTCGCCATAGCCAAGGTGGTCATGTGGAAAGAGATGGGGCGCCCCCGTGCCGTTGCCCTTACATTGGTGATTCTTCTGCTTTACGTGACGGCCTTGCGCGGCACCATGTTGTGGCATGCAAAGTATCGGGATGCGGTTGATGAACCCTCCACGCCCAAGACATAAAATTCAATGGCAGCGATAGGCTAACCGTCCATCAAGGTTTTGGCGCATGAAAAAAATTCTGGTCGTCGATCACGAGCCTTTTTCCAGGACGGTGCTGCAGGATATCCTGGGTGGTGAATACCAAGTGTTTGCCGCCGCCACCGGCGCCGAAGCAATGGCTTTGGCCCGCCGCCAAACCCCGGATTTGATCCTGCTGGATCTGGACACCCCCGAGGACGACCGGGCCGCGCTCTGCACCCGCCTGAAGGAGACGCAGACGACCCGGTATATCCCGCTGATTCTGCTGTCGTCCTGCAGCCAGAAGCAAGAGATCCTCGATGGGTTCTATGCCGGGGCCGACGATTATCTCACCAAGCCTCTCTGTGCCAGCGAGACCCTGGCCCGCATCGACGCGCATCTGCGCACCCGGGACGATTTTGCCGATCTGGAAAAAGAGGATCTGCTGATGCTCCTGGAGTTGTCGGAAATCATTTCCGTCACCCGCAACCCGAAACGGATTCTGGCCATCATCGTCGAAAAGGTGGCGGCCGCCCTGCAGGTATCCCGGTGCTCGGTCATCGCCCTGAATGACACCGGCGAGTTGATGGTCAAGGCCAGCAGCGATCTGCCCCCCAATCTGGAGATTAAGATCGATCTGGAAAAATACCCGGAAATCGAAAAAGCCTGGCGTACCCAGCGTCCCGTCGTGCTGCAGGACATCCACCGGGACCCTCTAATGGCCCCCGTGCGGATGCGCCTGCAGGGGCTGCCCGACCAGGCCATCCTGGTGGTGCCCATCATCAAGAAACAGAACGTCATCGGGACCTTCTTTCTGCGTACCGCCGCCATCGGCAGCGGGGGGATTTCAGGGCGGGTATTCACTCTCTGCCAGTTGGTCGCCAACATCTCCGGCAACGCCCTGGAAAACGGAATCGTTTTCGAGGCGATGCAATCCAAGAAGAAGTTGCTGGAGGAACTGGCCTTTCGCGACAGTCTGACGGGTCTCTACAACCATCAGCATTTCCATACGCGGTTCGAAGAGGAATTCTCCCGGGCCCAGCGGTATGCTTTACCTCTGTCCTGCGTCTTTGCCGATATCGATGGTTTCAAGACCATCAACGATCGGTTCGGGCACATCACCGGCGATGTGGTGTTGAAACAGATCGGCCGGCGGATCGAGAGGATGCTGCGCAAAAGCGACCTGGCCGCCCGCTACGGAGGCGAGGAGTTCGCGGTGTTGCTGCCGAACACCACCGAGCAGGGTGCCCGTGATTTTGCGGATCGGCTGCGCACCGAGATCGGTGCCTTGGCCATCCAACAGCTCAAGGGCGAAAGGGTTTCCATCAGTGTCGGTGCCGCCACCTGGCAGGACGGGAATACGACCACATACACCCAGTTGCTGCACCTGGCGGATAACGCCATGTATGTCGAGAAGCAGGCCAAAAAGGGGCAGGGGCGATGAACATCCCGTAACGCCCCCTATCGTGGGAAGGCCACATCAGGTTCATTTTCATCGGATCGCGAGGTTGGCTGGACCAGCAACCGCACACATTCAGGGAGGGAACATGAAAAAGGCAGAGTTTGTCGCAAAGATCGCCGAAGGGGCCGGACTGACCAAATCCCAGGCCGAAAAGGCGCTCAACAGCTTCATCACGACCACGGTCGCCGCTCTGAAGGCCGGCGACAAGATCGCTCTGCTGGGCTTTGGCACCTTCAGTGCCGTGACCCGCGCCGCCCGTACCGGCAGGAACCCTCAAACCGGCAAGGCCATCAAGATTGCGGCCAGGACCAACGGCAAGTTTACGCCGGGCAAAGCCCTGAAGGATCTGGCGCCCAAGCCTGCAAAGGGTGCCAAGGGCAAGGCGTCGGGCAAGAAGAAGTAATGGGGAATTGGGGGGCTGCATGATGGGTGAGGTTTGATGAAACCATGTGCGGCCGCTTCTCGATGACCTATTCCCGGATGGTCCTGCGGGATTATTTTCTCCTGGACGACACCTTTGATCCCGAGCCGAGGTACAACATTGCCCCCGGCCAGGATATAGCCGCAGTGCGTCAGGAAGAGGGCCGACGGCGGTTGGTGTCGCTCCACTGGGGTCTTATCCCTTTCTGGGCCGATGACCGTAAAATCGGCTACCGAACCCTCAACGCCCGTTCAGAGACCGCCCATGGCAAGCCCGCATTCAGGGCCGCTTTCCGCTGCAGGCGATGCTTGATTCCTGCTACCGGCTTCTATGAATGGAACAAAAGGGCAGGCACCAGACAACCCTATTATATCTACCGAACGGACAGGAAACCCATGGCCTTTGCCGGTCTCTGGGAACACTGGGAAGACCGGGAGGGGAAGGAGACCATCGAGTCCTGCACCATTTTGACCACCGAAGCTGCCCATCCGGTGGCCGTTCTTCACGACCGGATGCCAGTCATTCTGGAGTCGGAAAATTTCCATCTCTGGCTGGATCCCCATGAGCAACGGGTTGAAAAATTGCTCGACTTGATCGGTTCCACAACGCTTGGGACTTTAGCCATGTACCCCGTTGCCAAATATGTCAACAAGGCGGGGAACGAAGGTAAGGGGTGTATCGAACCCGTTAGTTGAAAGCGATGGATTTGGGCGCCAAATCCTGGGAACACTTTTGAACCTAAGCCGAAATACAGTTCGGTACCGAAAAGGACCATTCATGGGTGCGGCAGAATTTTGGTAAATTATGTAGTGTCTCTTTTCCTCCGCAGCCCAGCATCTTCTTTACTTTAGGGATCAAGGTGCTACGCTTTAGAAACGTCAAAAGCGTACATTCGGCAACCCAAAAAAAGGAGGGAGAAATGACCTACGGCCATGGCAGGACTTACAAGAAGGTCGAAATAATTGGCATCTCTAGTGCGGGAATCGAAGATGCGATTCAACAGGCTGTAACCCGGGCACATCATACCCTTGATAAGCTTTCCTGGTTCGAAGTTCAGGAAGTTCGTGGCCATATCGGGGACGATGGCAAGGTCAATGAGTACCAAGTCGTCCTGAAAGTCGCTTTCGAATTGAAATAGTCATCCCTCAAGCGGCAAATGAAAGCCTGGCCGATGCCCTTCGCACCGAGTTGAGGCTCCACCATGTGGTGCTCCCGAAGTCTCTGCAAACGTTCGATGTATAAGCAAAAAGCCACCACGTATACAGTTATGCAATTCGCCACTCACCAGGCCCGCGCCTGGAGAATCGGCGGATCTGTTGCCCGCCTTAGACACTGAGCGGGCGATCCTTGCCGCAGCCATGGCGGACTTTCCCCTTGCGAAGGTTGGCCATGGCGCCCTTTCCCCTACCGAGATCGAACCCCGCTTGATCCAGGTCAATTCGCTGCCATGTGACCTATGCTATATCTATATCAACTTCTGCACTCCGGCCGAACCCGTAGACTGCGGCGCAGGCCGGTACGGAGCTATGAGCCGGATCTCTCACTTCCACCATTCAAGGGGATGCTTCATGGATGCAGCCGTCGCCGTAAAACCATCACTGGCCATCACCATTCTCAAGAGCTGCCTGACGGTCAATGTGCCGCTGTTCCTCTGGGGACCGCCTGGGATCGGCAAGTCCCAGATCGTGGCCCAGGTCGCGGCGTCCTTGAAGCTGCCGCTCATCGATATTCGCGCCGTGCTGCTGGACCCCGTGGATTTGCGCGGGGTTCCCTCCGTAAGTAACGGCGTAACGCGTTGGAATCCGCCCAATTTCCTGCCGACGGAGGGGGAGGGTGTGCTGTTTCTGGACGAGCTTTCCCAGGCCCCCGAATCGGTGCAGAGTTCCCTGCTGCAACTGGTGCTTGACCGCAAGCTGGGGGAATACAGCATGCCGGACGGCTGGCGGATTTTGGCCGCGGGCAACCGGGTCACGGACGGTACTTTCAGCCGCAAGATCAGCAAGGCCCTCGGTTCCCGGTTCGCGACCCACCTGGAATTGGCGGTGGATCTCGACGAATGGTGTGCCTGGGCGATTGAAAATGATGTGCCGGCGGAAATCATGGCCTTTCTGCGCCTGCGGCCAGAACTGCTGCACTACTTTGATGCCAAGGCCCAGGGCAATTCCTTCCCCTGCCCGAGGGTCTGGGCCAATGTCGGCAAGTTCATGGGGATATTGCCCCTCGAAGCGGAATTGCCGTTTTTTTCAGGCGCATTGGGCTATGGTCCGGCGGCTGAATTTACCTCCTTTTTGCAGGTCTACCGGGATCTGCCGGATCTCGATGCTCTGTTGCTGGCTCCCGATGAAACGGACATCCCCAAGGAGCCTTCCGTGCTCTACGCGCTGTGCGGGGCAATGAGCCGGAAGATCCATGCCGGCAATGTGGCTCATGCCTTTCGATACATGAAGCGGTTGCCCATAGAATTTCAGGTGGTGTGGCTGCGTGATGCGCTTCAGGCAGACTCCAAGATTGCCAACAGCAAGGAATTCACTGCCTGGGCCAAGCAGAATGGGGATCTGTTGTTGTGAAATTCTTGTAATAACCGCCGAAACTGTTCACCACAGGGGCTCGGGGCGCCCTCCCCGAGGGTGTCTGGCGCCCGGATGGCGCCGGCCAAGCCCCAGGGATGGGTTCATGCGGCCCTCGGGGAGGGCGGCGCGAGACCCTGCTCCACGATGCTGAATAATTTTAATTTCAAACCGCCAAGCTCACGGGTGGATTCTTATAGCGAGAAGGCGTTATGCGAAAAAAAACCAAATTGGCCCAAGCGATGGCGAGGATGGTGTTGGATCATCCCTTTTTCGCCACCTTGCTGCTGCGCATGCGGCTGGTTACCGACAAGGATCTCAAAACCGCCGTTACCGACGGCCGACAAATTCGCTACAACCCGGATTTTATTGAATCATTGAATATCGATCAGATTGTGTTCGTGCTGGCGCATCTGGTCATGCATGTCGCTCACTTTCATCCGCTTCGACGCGGCATCAGGAGCTCTGCCCGATTTAACCAGGCCGGCGATTACGCCATCAATGGCATTCTCAAAAATGCCGGCCTCCGGCTGCTGCCGGATGCTTTGTACGATGTGGATTACGATAATCTTTCCGCGGAACAAATTTATGAACGCCTCCTCTTGTCCTCCGATGAGGAAGAAAACAATGTGTGCGTCCGTGGCAGGGACAACCAGGCCGAGGACAACGATCCCGGCGGCTGTGGCGGGTTTGAAGATGCCCGGGATGAGTATGGCCAGGGGCTGTCCAGGGCGGACCGACTGCATGAAGAAGCTCAAATTACCATTGCCATTCAGCAGGCGGCGCAAGCGGCCAAGGCTCAGGGCAAGTTGCCCGGTGCCCTTATGCGCCTGGTGGAGGAACTGGTTCACCCCATTCTCGATTGGCGGGAGATTCTCCGGACCTTCATCGATCGCACCGCAAGAAACGATTATTCCTGGAACCAGCCCAACCGTCGCCATGTGGCCGCCGGGCTGTACCTGCCCAGCTTTCGCTCCAACGGGCTGAAGCCCCTGGTTCTGGCCATCGATACTTCCGGCTCCATCGGCAAAACCGAGTTGACCCAGTTTCAAGCGGAACTGAACGACATTCTGGAGAGCTATCCCTGCGTTGTAACGGTCGTTTACTGCGACAACGCAATTGCCGGCACGCAAATCGTTACACCAGAGGACTACCCGGTGGAACTGAAATTCGCGGGTTGCGGCGGCACGGATTTGCGACCGCCTTTTGTTTGGGCGGCAAACCATATCCCGGAGGCCGGATGCCTGATTTACCTTACCGATCTGCAAGGCGAAAGCCCCGAGATCGACCCCGGCATTCCGACTCTATGGGTCAGCACGACCAAGGACAAGGATCTCCCTGATTGTTATCGACCGAAATTCGGGATCATTGCCACCATGGCATAGCCATCGAGCACCAGGGTTTGCACCAATGATGATTCATGTGAAGCAAACACCCATTGCGGCACTGAGGAAAACATGCGAAAAATCATCCTCTTGACCTATATTCAGCGGGACAGCGTCCGGAGTCGGCATCATGATCTGTGGCGAAAATGCCGCTATCTGGGAACCGGCAAACTGACCAAAATGCAGTACACCTGGCGGTATTCAACGACGCTGGAAAACGCCGTGGCCTTGCGCTTGCTGGGTTTGTGCTTTTTGGAGGAGGATGCCGACAGTGAGAGCAGGTAGGTTAGCCGGCGGATGGGTACTTGTGCAAAGCGCATGATCAGGTACTTTATAACCGAGCCAGGGGGAAAGGAGCGAAGGATATGCCCAGCCTGTTTGAGACGACGAGCATCAAGAGCCTCGAGTTGCGAAACCGTTTCGTGCGGTCCGCAACCTGGGAGGGCATGGCCGACGAACGGGGAGCGCCGACTGACGAACTGAACCAATTGATGGCGGAACTGGCTCGTGGCGAGGTGGGGTTGATCATCACCGGCCATGCCTTTGTCAGCCCCGAAGGGCAGGCGAGCCCCCGGCAGATGGGGGCGCACAGGGAGGACCTGTTGCCGCAATTGAGGCGGATGCCGCAAGGGGTCCATTCCGTCGGCGGGCGCATTGCCCTGCAGTTGGCTCATGCCGGTGCTTACGCTTTGGTGCCGGAAGGGGCGGTCGGCCCCTCGGTGATCGCCAATCAGGATGGAAAAAAATGCCGCGCCATGACCGGCGATGACATTCAGCGGATTACCGCTGCCTTCGGGCGGGGCGCCGCCTTGGCGCAACAGGCCGGGTTTGACGCGGTGCAGATTCATGCGGCCCACGGCTATCTGCTCAGCCAGTTTCTCTCCCCCTATTACAATCGCCGCGAGGACGGGTACGGCGGCAGCATAGAAAATCGCGCTCGCTTGGCCCTCGAGGTTCTGGCGGCGGTGCGCCAGGCGGTGGGTAATGGCTATCCCGTCATGGTGAAGCTCAATGCAGACGACTTCATCGACGGCGGCCTGACGGTCACGGACATGCTCCGGGTGGCAGAGTTGCTGCAAGAGGCCGGCATCGACGCCATGGAAATCAGTGGCGGCACCATCTGGGGCCCGAGCCGCTACCACTCCGTGCGCTCCGGTGCGGCGGCTTTGTCCGGCGGGCCCTATTATCGCGAGGCGGCCAGGCTGGCCAAGGCGCGCCTGCAAGTGCCGGTCATGCTGGTGGGAGGAATCCGCTCCCTGGAGGTCGCCGAAGAACTGCTGGCACGGAATGAAGCCGACTATATCGCCCTGTGTCGGCCCTTGATTCGGGAACCGGATCTGATCCAACGCTGGGCGGCGGGCCGCCGGGAACCCAGCGGCTGCCAATCTGAAAACGCCTGTTTTGGACCTATATTGGCCGGGAAGGGGATGTGCTGTCCCCTTAAATGATTCCGGATTGTCTTATTCTGTGGGAGTGATCCTTGGCCATCGATGCTGTCGCTCAAGTTGAAAAGATTCTGCATGACTTCTGGGCCTCCGCCCCGGGCAACAGCCTGCAACTTCCCAGCGGCGAGAAAGCTTGGGGGGCGCCGCGAGTTGCCATTGCGCGGGGCGACGACCCTCTGTTTCTGCGCAACAAGGAACTCATCGGAGATTTTCTCTGGACCCCCGCGCAAGCCTATGCCCTGGCTTTTCCCCATCTGCCGAGGCCTGCCGCCGGGCAGTTGCGGGTCATCAGCTACGTATTGCCGCAGACCCCGGAAACCCTTGCCGACCAACGCCGCGAGACGGCCATGCCGGCTGAACGCTGGGTGCGATCGCGCTTTCATGGTGAAGAGTTCAACTGCGAGCTGCGTCTGCATGTGGCGGCGGCCCTCACCCGGGCCGGCCATCCGGCGGTGGCGCCGGAGCGTTTGGCCGATTTCGACTACCGTCGTTCGCCACGATTCGGCTTGGCCTCCAACTGGTCGGAAAGGCATGTTGCCTTTGTGGCCGGACATGGCACCTTCGGCCTTTCCGACGCCCTGATTACCCGCTGGGGGCAGGCCGTGCGCCTGGGCTCGGTGGTGTGCCGCATCGATCTGCCCGTTACGGAACGGGCATACGGGGAAGATTATCACGCCTGGTGCCTCTGGCATGCCAAAGGCACCTGCGGCGCCTGCGCCAAGCGCTGTCCCATCGGGGCCATCACCACTCGGGATGGACACGATAAGCAGGCCTGTTTCAAATATATACGTGATGTGACCGCACCCTATGCCGCCAGAACCTATGGAACCGGCGCCACGCCCTGCGGTTTGTGCCAGGTGAATATTCCCTGCGAGCGCCGGGCGCCGACGGGACTTTCTTGAGAAGTTAACATGAAAAAATATGGGGTGAGGCAACGCTCCTGTTATGGAGCACTGGTGTGCAGTGTGGGAAAGCATGCTTTGCGATTCACTTCGGCGCCGATGTGCAGCACTTTCACTACAATGCCGTAGGCCGCTTCCAGATTCTCCGCCGTAATGACCTCGTCCGGCCTGCCTTTGTGATGCATGAGGCCGCCGTTGAGGATGGCCGCCTCCGTGGCGGCAATGAAGGCGTGATCGGGAAAGTGGGAGGCCATGATGATGCCGAGTCCCTGTTCGGCCAGGTTCCGCACCACGCGCAGAATGCGTACCTGATTGCCCATGTCGAGGTGGGAGGTCGGTTCATCCAGAATCATGAGTCGCGGTTGCTGGGCCAAGGCCCGCGCAATCAGGGTCAATTGCCATTCACCGCCGCTGAGCATGGTGCAGGGCCGATGGGCAAGGTGCCGGATCCCCACCGTTTCAAGCGCCGCAAGGGCGATATCTCGGTCTTTTTGAGTTGGGGAGGAAAAGACGTTGATATGGGGGGCCCGGCCCATGACCACAATATCGTGAACCAGGAAGGGAAAGGGGGACTGCTGACTCTGGGGAACGTAGGAGATGCCCTTGGCCACCTCGGCGGGTTTCATGTGGGCGATGTCCCTGCCATCAAGGAATATTTTGCCCTGCCAGCCGTGCAGCACATTGCTGATGCATTTGAGCAGGGTGGATTTGCCGGTGCCGTTGGGGCCCAACAGGCAGAAGACATCGCCGGACGCTACGGAAAAGGACACATCGCTGAATATGGGACGGGCCCCGTCTTCCCCATAACTGAAGCCAAGATTGTGCACGCTCAGCAGCGGATTCATTGTTACCACCCCGAACGGTTCTTGCGCAGCAGGTAGGCAAAAATGGGAGCTCCCACCAGGGAGGTGAGAACACCGATGGGGATTTCCATGGCCATGGCCGTCCTGGCGATGGTATCCACCGCCACCAGGTAGGCGGCTCCGACGAGCACCGTTACCGGCAGCAGGATCTTGTTGTCCGGTCCGGCCAGGAGTCGGCCGATATGGGGAATCACCAGCCCGATCCAGCCGATGATGCCGCCGATGGAAACCGCCGCCGCGGCAATCATGGTGGCACAGAGAATCACCGTCGCCCTGATGCGCGTCGTATCCACCCCGAGGGCCCGTGCATCCTCTTCGCCCATGGCCAGCAGATTGATCTGCCATCGGATCAAGAGGAGCACTGTTATGCCCACCAGGATGATGGGCGCCACCACGACCATATCCCGGTTCGATGCGTTGTTGAGGGAGCCGAGGAGCCAGAAGACGATGGAGGGCATCTCGTTGGCCGGGTCGGCGACATACTGGATGAGGGAGGTGCCGGCGGAAAACAGGGCGCCGACGATGATCCCCGAAAGAACCAGCATCAACACCGGTGTCGAACGATAGACCCTGCTCAGGCAGTAGGTCAGCAGGACCGCCAGCAGGCCGAACACGAAGGACAGGATCTGCACGGCGATGATGTTGCCGAAAAAGAGGATGGCCAGCGCCGCGCCGAAACCCGCTCCCGCTGATACGCCCAGAATATGCGGTGAAACGAGGGGATTGCGGAACAGCCCCTGGAAGGCGGCGCCGGAAACGGACAGCCCGGCCCCCACGAGCATGCCGGCCATAAGCCGGGGCAGCCGGACATCCAGCAGAATCGACTCCACGGCCGGCGACCAGGTGCGTTCCATGGGCAGCACGTTGGCGGCGAAAATCCTCAGGATCTGGCCTGGGGCGATGTACAGATGGCCGAGTATCATGGACGTTGTCGCTACGGCAACCAGAAGAATGGCGAGGATGAATAGAATTCTGTTCGCGCCGACGGCGCTTTTGTGCTCAGCGGATGGCATGATGAAAAACTACCTCGCGCCGCCGAAAGAACCGAAATTGAACCCGTAGCCACCGCTCAGAACCTTTTGGGCCTGCTCGTCGCTCAACTCGAAGTTCATGGTCTCCCGGTAGAATTTCTTGACTTCATCAGCCATGTCGACATCCGCGAACCGCTCCGGGTAGGCAATTTTTGCCAGCCAGAGGGGGTGCAGAACCGCGGCTTCGGCCGTCGGCCGGTCCCAGATGAACAAGCCCACCGGCTGTCGGTAAACCTGACGGTTTTTTACTGCCGCGACATTTTTCCAGCGCGGATTGTTGTAAACCTCTTCCGGGGTTCCGGTATCGATGACCAGGATATCCGGGTTCCAGTCGAGGACCTTTTCCATGGATACTTCCGCCAGGCCGGAATGCAGACCTTGCTGGGTGCCTGCCGTATGGATGGTGGAGGTTGCATTGACGCAGCCGGCGGTCGTGATCCGTTCATTCATGAAGGTGTCGCCGCCCAGGGTGACGAGATGCTTGGGGCCGTAGCCGTTGAACAATTTTTTACGCTGTTCCGGCGGAATGTCGGCGGTTCGGGAACGCACGAAGGCCAGGATTTTTTCCAGGTAGTCGATATAGTTGGCGCCACGCTCTTCGCGCTCGAAAATGGTGGCGTAAAAGCGAATTTCATCCTTGAGCAGGTTGGTGTCGTGACTCATGTTGCTTTCCGTATAAGCGACCGGTATGCGGGTTTTTTTCTGGACGATGGAGCCGTCCAGGTTGCCGGCGATGACCAGTTGCGCATCGGCCAGGAGCAATTCTTCGATGTTGATGTGGCCGCTGGTGCTGCGCGGGCCGGGGAGTTCCTTGATGGATGGATCGAAGGCGAGCAGCAATTCGGAATTTTTGAGGGTGCTGGTGACGGCGACGAGTTGGTCCCGAGCTCCGAGGAGGTAGGCGATCTGCCCCGTGGGACCGCCGAACAGGGCGACCCGGGTGAGGGGCACCGGGACCTCGACCCGATTGCCGACCATGTCGGTAATCACGCGAGTTTTTTCCGGGAGCCGTCTATGTTCGGTGCGAAACAACGCCAGGGCAAAGACCATGGCCGCGCCAAGAGTGAAAAGAACCAGAAGATTTCGGGTGTGGCGGATGTTGGGCATGGCTGACTCCGATTATTTCCTGAACCGTGTGACCGGCTCTATGCCGTCGATTTTATTGTAGAATTTTACGCCCTGCGAAAGGCTGCGGAAAAGCCGGACACGGTCCGTCACCCTGATGCCGGCGATGACCGAGGCGCCGAAATCGAACAATACGTCGCTCATGGGGGTGCTGGGACCGAGGACGATGGCGGTGGCGTTGGCGGCGCGGGCCAGTTCCAGGAGGCGCTCCATGGTTTTGTTGATCAGGGAGGTGGCGGTGAGAATCAGCAAGTCGGATTGGGGCACCACCTCCTCGGCGGCGAAGGACGGCAGCTCACCGGCCTGCGGGTTGATTTCGAGCAGAAAGGCCCGCTTGGCCGCTTGGGCCAGGTCCGGAAAAAAGGGGAACCGGCCGATGCAGGTCACGGTTTGGCCGGGGACGCGGTCCATGATGTAGTCGACGACATTGAGCCTTTCGCCTTGAGCATCGATGAGAGACGACAGGGCGGCCAGACCCAGGCCCGCCTCCAGCGGTTCCCAGCTTTTCAGCCCGGCCGCCAGTTCCATGACCTCCATTCCTTGCAGGGCACCGGCGTTCGGCAGTTCGAAATCCGGCCGCCCGGGAAAGACATGGGCCATGCCGGTATGGCGGCTTTCCACCGCCAGCCAGTGCAGGCCGATGCGAACCCGGGACGCGACCTGACGATCTCCGTCAACGCTGTCCAGCAGGGCGTCTATGAGTTGCAAAACGTTTCCTCCTCCGTTTCATAACAGGCACCCAGATCCTTTTCGCGCTCCGGTTCAACCCATTCCAGACCATTTTTCGCGATGCGGACTCCCAAGAACCGGCCGATGCAGAAATGGCCGTGAAAATCGATGCAACGTTGTAGCGTTTCGGAAATATCCATAACGCGCATGGGTCTTTCTTTTCCGGCGATGAAATTGGCGAAACTGGCAAAGGCTTTAATTTAATGAATACTTGACATAAACAAAGTCGATATGTCAAGAAGTAAACAGCGAAAGCTTCAGACAGTCTGTGGCCGGCTGCCAGGTTCGGGCCAGGTTGACAGGAGAGTCTTCATCCCATGCGGAATACACACATTTTCTTTTTCGGCTGGCTGGCATGCCTGGGTTTCGTTCTGTCCGCGGCCGGCTGTGACTTCGGCCGCCGGGAAGTCGCCGGTGAAACCCGGATCGTCGTCGATCAGATGGGGCGCAGGGTCACCGTTCCCAAAAACATCGAGCGCATCGCGGCATTGCATCATTTCGGCGGCAAGGTGATTTTTGCCCTGGGGGCCCAGGATCTGCTGGTGGACCAGGCGCTCTATCATCACGAGAACACCGCCATGGCCAGAATCAATCCCGTTTTTGCGGCCAAACCGAAACTCATCGACGGCCACAATCTCAACAACGAGGAAATGGTGGCCCTGCGGCCGGACATCGCCATCGCATATGCCTCCTTCGACCCTTCGGAAATGGAACGGTTGGAGCATGCGGGGATCCCTGTTGTTGCCATCCGGGGCGAGACCCTGGAAGAAAGCTATGCGGGGGTGCGCCTGGTGGCCAAGGTGCTGGGGCGGGAACAGCGGGGGGAGGAATATATCGCGGACTGCCGGAAGCTCTGCCGCCTGGTTACGGAGCGAACCGCCGCGATTCCCCGGGACGAGCGCGTCAAAGTGCTGTTTTCCGGGCCGAAAAATATTTATTCCGTCGCCACCGGCGACATGCTGCAGGATACGCTGCTGACCATGGCCGGCGGCTATAATGTCGCTTCCTCCCTGAAGGGTTTCTGGGCCACCGTTTCGCCGGAGCAGGTCGCCTCCTGGAATCCCGATGTCATTTTTCTCGGTTCCAGCCTCGACACCTACGGCGCCGGGGCGCTGTTCGACAACGGCATGCTGGAAACCGTGAATGCCGTCAAGCATCGGCGGGTATACGTTTTCCCCTCGAATATCGGCTGGTGGGACTACCCGGCGCCCCATTGCGTTCTGGGCCTGGTCTGGGCGGCAAAGATGCTTTACCCGGAGCGGTTCGTCGATATCGATATGCAGGCGCTCGCCGACGATTTTTATCAAAAATACCTCGGTTATTCCTTTACCGCCATGGGCGGGAGGTTATGAAAAAAAGTCTGATCATCTTCTGTCTTTTCGCCTTCGGCCTGGCATTGGTCATGTCGCTGGCCCTGGGGCGTTATCCCATCGGGCCTGCCGATCTGCTGGGCCTGGCCGGTTCTCTGCTGCCCGGAATCGCCGCCGATGCGGTCCCGGTGGAAGTACGGATGGTGTTCTGGAACATTCGTGTACCGCGCATCCTGCTCGGCATCGCCGTGGGCAGCGGTCTGTCCATCGCCGGCGTGGTGTTCCAGGCCTTGTTCCGCAATCCCCTGGCCGCCCCCGATATCCTGGGGGTGACCGCCGGCTCCGGTTTCGGCGCCGCCCTGGCCATCATGTTTTTTACCCGCATGGCGCTGGGGGTGCAGGGTTTGGCCTTTCTGTTCGGCGTGGTGGCGGTTTCCATCGCCTATTTCCTTGCCAACCGCAGTTGGGACCGTTCCGCGTCGGTGCTGGTGATTTCGGGGATCGTGGTCTCCGCCGTGTTCCAGGCGGGCGTTTCCATCCTGATGTATCTGGCGGATCCTTACGATCAGCTGGCCAAGATCGTGTTCTGGATCATGGGCAGTTTTCATGCCGCTTCCTGGGCCAAGGTCCAGGTCACCCTGCCTGTGGTGGTGGTCGGTTCCCTGCTGCTGACGGTGTTCGGTTGGCGCCTCAACGTCATGACCCACAACGAAGAGGAAGCCCTTTCTCTGGGGGTCGACGTTTTCCGCTGGCGGCTGTTTTATCTAGGCATCAGTACCCTGGTGGTCGCCTCCTCGGTGGCGGCGGTAGGCAATATCAGCTGGATCGGCCTGATCGTCCCGCATATCGCCCGTTACCTGGTCGGCACCGAGCACCGCCGGCTGATTCCGGTCGCGGCCTTCATCGGCGGCGGCTTTCTACTGATCATGGATACTGTCGCTCGTACCGTTTCCGTGTCGGAAATCCCCATCAGCATCATCACCTCCATCTTGGGCGCCCCGTTTCTCGGCTACCTGGTGATTCATCGCGGCAGAAAGGGGGCCTTGGGTGTCGGTGCGGGTTGACGGTCTGACCGCCGGCTACGGCAACAGCCCGGTGCTCCATGAGGTGGCTGCGGATCTGGCGGCGGGGCGCAGCTGTGCCCTCATCGGGCGCAACGGGTCGGGAAAAACCACTCTGATGCGCTGCATCAACGGCATACTGAAACCGACCAAGGGGACCATCACCGTGTCCGGGCGGGAAATCCGCAGCATGAAGCGGGATGAAATCGCCCGCCTGATCAGCCTGGTTCCCCAGGGAAACTATTCACCGTTCCAATTTTCGTGCCTGGAAATCATTCTCATGGGGGGTGCGGCGCGCATCAAACCCTGGAGCGCACCCTGCGCCGGGGAGCGGCTGCAGGCCCTGGAAATCTGCCGCGAGGTGGGGATAGTTGAACTGGCGGAACGGCCCTTCAACAGCCTTTCCGGCGGCCAGAAACAGCTGGTCATGCTGGCCCGGGCGCTGCATCAAAATGCCCCGGTCATGCTGCTGGACGAACCCAATTCCCATCTGGATTTTCCCAATCAGCACATGATGATGGGGCTCATGCGGCGCTTCGTCAGGGAGCGGGGGGTGACCGCGCTGATTACCCTCCACGATCCCAACCTGGCCCTTCAGTATTGCGACGACGTGGTCATGCTGCGGGAGGGACGGGTGGTCGCCGCCGGGCCGACAGCCGAGATTCTGGATGATGTTCACCTGCAGGAGGTTCTGGGGCCGGGGATTCTCATGGAGAGAACCGTGTCGGGGGGCCGGGTGGTGGTGCCGAGGAACATGTGACAGGAGGTAACCATGCAGTGCAATTATTGTGAATGGCGGTGCGACCTGGCGAACGGCAAGCTGGGGTTGTGCCGCATGTACGAGACGGCGGAGGGCGGGATTCGGGAACGGTTCCCCCATTACTGGTCCAGCTGCATCCCCGCCCGCATCGAATCGATTCCCTTCTACCATGTCCGACCGGGCAGTCGCGCCCTGGTGATCGGCACCATGGGATGCAATTTCCGCTGCCGCTACTGCAGCAATGCCTTCATCGCCAAGGAGGATCCGGCCGTCGTCAGGGAACGTATGCTCCGCCTGTCGCCCGCCGAAGTGGTCCGCAAGGCCAGGCAGATGGGGTGCGCCGGCATCGTCTTCAACGTCAATGAACCGGCGGTGTCGCTGCCCTCCCTGCAGGAACTGGCCGCCGAGGCGCGCCGGGAGGGCATCGCCCTGGGCTGTCTGACCAATGCCTACACCACGGAGGAGTCGACCGAGTTGCTGACGTCGATCTTTTCCTTCTTCAACGTCGGCCTGAAAGGGATGTCCGCCACCTTCAACCGGGATCATATCGGTATCCCGGGGGTCGAACCGATTCTGCGCAATATTCGGCGCCTGGCCGCCGTCGCCCACGTGGAGGTCACCACGCCCATCATCGAATCGGTGAATGACGGGGAATTGGACGACATGGCGCGGTTTCTGGCCGACGTGGACCCGGAAATCCCCTGGCACGTGTTTCGCCTGCTGCCCGAGGACGAGATGAAGGAAGCCCGGTATCCGAGCGTCGACAGGATAGCCGCCGCCCTCGATGCGGTCCGCGTCAGACTCCCCTATATCTACTTTCATAACTTCGTCGGCTCCGAATGGGTCAATACCCATTGCCCCGAGTGCGGCACCCTGGTCATCGAGCGTTTCAGTCTCGGTTGCGGTGGTGACAAGCTGAAAGCTTGCCACTGCACCGGGGGGAGTTGTCCGGCATGCGGGCATGAAATCAGGCTGGCGGGGGATGTCGCGCCCACCTGGCAACCGGCGGAGGTGCGGCCATGAGCAGAGCGATCATCGACGCCCGGGAATGGCAGAAGGCTTTCGACCTGAAAACCGGGGCCACGCTGGCTGCCAAGGGACCGCTGGATGACCTGGTTCGGGGAGTGCAGGACCGTCATCCCTATCCCGGTGATCTGGATGCCGCCGGCAATCGCTGGGTGACCGATACGGCCATGGATTTGCTGGAGCGCTACGATCCTTCCTTCGTTTTTTTGACCTACGCCCAGCAGTACTTCGCCGGTCGCTATACCCCGCTGACCGAGGCCCAGTGGGGCGCCACGATTGCGACGGTCTACCGCGAAGTGGAACGTTTCGCGGCGCTTTCCGGCTTTACGCCGGTTATCGTGGGAACCGGAGACATGGCGCCCCTGGTCGCGCCCATCGACCTGACCCATCTCGACGGCCTGGCTCTGTGCACCCACTGGTCGGCGCGCTACGCCGGTCTGCATGAGCCTTCGCCCGCCGATCTCGCACTGCTGGGAACGCTGCCGGAAATCGAACGGATCGTGCCCTGGCAGCAGTTCGTCGATCTTCTCGGCCCCTGTTCCCTGGATCCGGTGCTGCTGCCGAAGTATGTTCTGGTCGCCCGCGCCGGGCACATGTTTAAAACCGTCGGCGGCGCCTTCCGGCAGGTCCGGCGGGTGCCGGCGCCGGCCTACCGCATCCCCGTGTCCGGTTGTCCGGAGGGGGTATCGGACAGCACGGAGGTGCGCAGCACCGTTGAAAAGCTGCTGGGGGCAGGCCGAGTCGCGCTGATCTTCGTCGAAGGACTCGGCATCGAGAATTTTCCCTGGTCCTGCCGGGAAATCGACAACGGGCGGGAGTGGTATTATTACGAAACCGGAGATGCTCAGTACCTCACCATCACCACCGGGCGGCACCAGGTGTTCGAATATCCGCCGGGGTACCGCTATTTCGAGGAGGACGGACCGGGCAAGGAGTTCCCCTTTTCCGGTTATTTCCGCTCGGTACCCGCCCGGACCCTCGGCGCCGATTTCGGTGGCAGAAGCATTGCCGTAGGGAACCGCAGCATGTTCATGCACATGGCGGCCGGCGCCGACATATCCGTGGAGTGCTTTGCCCGCAACCTCTACAACCAGGGCACCATGGCCGTCATTCATCGCGACGACAAAGCCTGACCGCATCCGTTAACAAAACAGGCGGACACGACAGTTTTGGGCACATCGCCAGATGGGGATTTTTTGCTATATTTCAACTTGAGAGATGGGGTTTTGGCCCCGTGGGAGATTTCAACCATGACCATGGAAATTCAACAGAAACTGCTGACCCTTCTGACACCGGCCGCGGCGGCCCTCGACGTTGACACGGTGCGCATCGGCCTGGGTTATACGGCGGTGCGGCTCGGTGACGGTGCAACGGGACTGGCCTGGACCCCGCCCCCCTCCGCGGGATGCTGCACCCACATGAATTGCGCCGGCACCCTGGCCGGCCGGTCGGCGGAAGAACTGCTGAACAACCTGGTGGACGAGCATCCTCTGCGGCGGGCGGTGGGGCTGGCGACGGCCAACGCGCTGCTCGCGTCGCGCCCCCATCCTCAAGCCTCCACCATCGATGCCCTGGAACCCCTGGCTGTCACCGACCGGGATCACGTTGCCATGGTCGGCTATTTCGGGCCCTTGGTACGGGATCTGAAACAAATCGGCTGCCGGTTGGATATCATTGAACTGAATTCGATCCATTCCGAGACCCTGTCGCCCGAGGCCGGGCGCGCCGTGCTGGCGGCCTGCGATGTGGCGATTCTTACCGGCACCAGTCTGGTCACCGGCACCATCGACGACTTGCTGGCTTCCCTGGGCCGGCCGCGGGCCGCGGTGTTGCTCGGCCCTTCGGCGCCTTTCTGTCCGGAACTGTTTGCGGGAACGCGACTGACCCAGATTTCCGGTGCCAGGGTCATTGACGGTGACGGGGTCCTGCGCGTAGTATCCGAGGCCGGCGGCACCCCGTTGCTGAAACAGTATGTGGCCTTCGAGACGGTGCCCGTAGGGGCGTAGCTTCGCCCTTCGCGCCGTATCAGCGCCAAAGGCAATTCTGCCAATTCTGCCGAAAAAAACCGGCCCATCCCTTCGCAGGGACCGGGCCCGGTTTTTTTCGGCAGGACCGCCTTGGCTGGTCGGCTTCCAAACCGAAGGTGTCGCCTCGACGCCCGGCGAGAGGACTTCATGGAACAACTGGAAAGGTAAGTTGAATGACATTGTCCATATCGGAAGTTATGCTCGAACGCTTGATGGAAGAGGATGTTCCTTACGGCGATCTGACCACGGATCTCCTTGGAATTGGGGGCCGGCGGGGGAAGATCGTCTTTACCACCCGAGAACCGACGGTTGTGTGCGCCACCGAGGAAGCGGCCGGGATACTGAGAAAATTTGGCGCCGAAATCCGCCATCTGACGCCGAGCGGGGCGTATCTGCCAGCCGGCACCGTGTTGCTCGAGGCAGAAGGGACGGCGGCCGCCATTCATGCCGGATGGCGGGTGTCTCTGAATCTGCTGGAGCATATATCCGGGATTGCGACGCGCACCAGAACCATCGTGGATCGGGCCCGGGAGGTCAATTCCCGCATCGCCATTGCGCCAACCCGAAAATCCTATCCGGGCCTGAAAAAACTGGCCATCAAGGCGGTTGAATGCGGGGGCGCGCGGCCGCACCGTTTGGGTTTGTCCGAATCCGTATTGATTTTCAGGCATCATCTGGTGTTTTTGGGAGGCATGGATCAGCTGGTGGCCCGCATGGAGTACCTGCGGCGCGAGGTGCCGAGCATGAAACTGACCATTGAGGTCGAAGATGAGGCGGGTGCCGTCCAGGCGGCCCAGGCCGGTCTCGACATCATTCAGGTCGACAAGCTTCCGTGCTCCCAACTGGCCGACCTGGTCGGCAAGGTTCGAGCCGTGAACCCCGCGGTGATGGTAGCCGTGGCGGGTGGCATAACCGCTGCGAATGCCGCGGAATACGCCGCGACCGGAGCCGACATCCTGGTTTTGTCCTCGGTCTTTTTCGGCAAATCGAGCGACATCGGGGCGAACATCCTGCCCCTGTAGCCGCTTTTCGGGTCGGCGCCCAGGTGCGGCGGCATTACCCGCGAGGGCCGGAGCTCGGCCACCTTATCCTTGGTAAGGCCGCTGCCGATGGGCAATCTCCCTGGTGTTGCCTGACGCAGACCCGCCAAGCAGGTGGTCATCGGACATTCGTTTATTTTCAGATGTAACTGATGGGAGTAAATCCGCAAGCGGCAAAGCGACCCAGGTGCTCAAAACGTAAATCCCATGTTTCGGAGGCGGCCGCCGATGTTTCCCGATTTGCTCCGGTTTGCCCTCATCGGTTTTCTGGCCCAAATGGTCGATGGCGCCTTGGGCATGGCCTATGGGGTGACTTCGGCGACCTTCCTGCTCCACCTCGGGGTGCCGCCGGCTATTGCCAGCGCCACGGTGCATACGGCCGAACTGTTCACCACCAGCGCTTCCGGCTTGTCCCATCTTTATTTCCGCAATATCGATTGGCGAGTTTTCAAAAGACTGTTGCTGCCCGGGGTACTGGGAGCGATCCTGGGCGCCGGCCTGCTCAGCCATGTGCCCGTTCAGCCGTTTCGTTACCTGGTCGCCCTCTATCTGCTGGTCATGGGAATCGTCATCCTGCGCAAGGCCCTGAAGATGCCCGCAGCGGCCGGATCCCCTCTCACCAGGTTGTTTCCCTTGGGTTTCTGTGGCGGATTTTTTGACGCCCTCGGGGGCGGCGGCTGGGGACCGATTGTGGTTGCTTCATTGCTGGGGCGGGGCGGCGTGCCCAGGTATACCGTCGGCACCGTCAACCTGGTTGAATTTTTCGTCGCCTTGGCCGCTTCGGCGACCTTTTTCCTGACCATCGGCTTCGACTACTGGCCCCGCATCGTCGGCATGGTGCTGGGCGGCGTGCTCGCCGCGCCCCTGGCCGCCTTTGTCTGCAAAAAGATCCCGGCTCGGCCGTTCATGGTCCTGGTCGGGATTCTGATCCTGATTCTCAATCTGCATACCTTGTTACAGCTCTTTTTTTGGGGATAGCTGATTTTCATTCGGAACCGGCCTGTTTCCAGGTCAGGAGGACTGCCGCCGAATCAGGCCGTCAACCCAGGCCATCGATTCCGGATATTCGGCACAATCCAGGACGAATTCCTGTCCCTGCATCACGGCCTGCAATAGGGTATGGTCGTCGCGTGTTTGCCAGCGTTTTGGGTCCGAATGATAGGTGAGGGCAGTCCGGGTGGCGGCCGGATGGAACCAGGCCGGCAGTTCCCAACGCGTCGCTCTTTCGGAAAAGGGTGCCGTTAACTGTAGTGCAGGGGAGTATTGCCGAAAGATGCCCCCTCCCGGCACCCTTTCCGTAGGCAAATCGGCCAATGCCAAGTGTTCCCTCGCTACATAAAGCACATTGTTGGAATCGTTGTTTCGATGGCAGTGGGGGTGATAGTGCGCCCAGTAGTAACCGGCGGGAATCCCTTTGGCGAGTTCCAGCACCTCATCGACTTGCAGCCAGCCCCAGATGACATGGCGCGGCCGGTCGCTCTTGTTCCAGGTATAGAATCCGTTGTGCATCATGATTTTTCGGAACAGTCCGAAAAAGAGAAAGAGGTCGCCGACACCGACACCTTGATTGCGGAGATGGCTCTGGGCCGAGCCGGTCTGGCCGAAAAGGGGTCGCCAACCCCGCAGACGCGGAAGGGTGTCCGGCGCGAGATCGGGATCCAGATGGGCACGGAAATGCTCTGGCACTTTGCCGCCGGTGAGTTGGGTGACGATGGTGGCCAGAGGTTGTCCGTCATATCGGAGGTCCTTGTAGGAAAGCACCGATTTACGGTCGGGGATGGGCAACGAAACCATGCTGCCGTCGGGAAAGATGGGGCTGGGTTTGCCACCGGCTGTAGAGTCGAAGCCTTTGCGACTCAGAATCAGTTTCATCTCTGCTCCTGCCGCCATGAATCGTCATGGGGCGGCCATACGGATGGTGATGCGGTAACGCCTGTTGGATGGCCGGCAATGAACTCCAAAAAATCGGCGATGATTTTGTCGGAGAACCGATTCCGGTGACCACGCCCGACCTTCAGGGCTTTGAGGTGGCGAGGGAGTTTTGGTCCTGAGCGTCCAAAATAATGGAAATGGCGAGCAACCAGGACGTTCGTGCCGCCCAAGTCGTGGGCCTTGTTTTTTTGGTTCTCTCGTTCTCCATCCGAATGCATGGACTGCAACTGGCGCAAGCCGCCATCGGTCAACGGGTTATAGATGTTGTCTCCGCATTTGAAAATGCATTGGTTTTTGGAATAGTCCGGCACTTTTTCAGCGAAGCGTTTATCAAGAAAATACCTGGAATAGGGTAAAGTTTCTTCGACCTGCATCGCGAACACGATGCGATTGCCATGGGATTTCGGGTTTAAACCCACAATCCAGTCGCCTGGTTCGGCGGTTCTGCGAATGGCTGGTTTGCAGTTGGCCAGCGTGCAGTAACCCCAGAAGGGGTTTGGCGCAAAGCCGGTGTCGTGTTTGACGATGTAGGAGAAGAGTTTCACTGGTGGTCTTTCTCCCCGGTTGATGGGTGGTAGGGTACGGATAGCCAGATGCTCTAATAGTAGCCAATTTTTAGTTCGTTATTTTTTCTCGTGATAAAATTAAAATTATTGACATTAAAAAAATTAGGGCATAGATTAAGTGCATTTGCTAATTTGGCTGGACCTGTCTGGGTGTTTCTGTGGTGTATTTTTGATTCCAGGAATGAACAGTCAATAATCTTAATAAAATTCGTATCGTGAAAGAAAATTTATAAAACAATCAATTTTCCAAGTTGCACGTGATCCTTTCTCCCGGGGGTAAAGCTTCATGCATAAAGGAAAACCATGGACACATGATGAACTCATGATAGCCATGAATCTCTATTGCAAGCTTCCATTTGGTCAACTGCGTCATGGTAATCCTCTGGTCATTGAAGTTGCCAAGAAACTCGAAAGATCTCCAAGCAGTCTTTCTATGAAGCTCTGCAACCTCGCAGCCCTGGACCCTTATCACCAAAAACGCGGAATCAAGGGTTTAAGCGGTGTCAGCAGGGCTGACCGGGCTATATGGGAGGAATTTCACGCCGACTGGGGTCGATTGGGCGTGGAGAGCGAAGAGAAATTACAGGCACTATTTTCTTTGGGCGATATAAATGGCCAGGTAGTTGGGAGCGGCTGTAAGCAGTCCAATCGGCAATTTGTTGGAAAAATCCCTTTGGTGCAGCCAATAGGACCGACGGAAGATATCACTGCAGTAAAAATTCGGCTTGGCCAGAGATTTTTCCGAAAGGCGGTCCTGGCCTCCTATAACGGTCGCTGTTGTATTACCGGCAATCCTATTCCAGAGCTTTTAATTGCTAGTCACATTTTGCCCTGGGGGAAATATTCGGAACAACGTCTAAACCCAAGGAATGGTCTGTGTCTCGCTCAGACTCAGGATGCGGCTTTTGACAAAGGGCTCGTGACCTTCGATGAGGATTACAGGCTCGTTCTTTCTTCATATTTGCGGGAGTTTTTGCCAAATGAGGCTTTAGCGCGGAACTTTCTGGCCTATGAGGGAGAGAGGATCGCACTGCCAGACAAGTTTTTGCCAGATGAGAGGTTTATGCGAAAGCATAGGGAGGAAATTTTTCGAATTTGAGTTAGGGGAAATTCATATTCGCCAACATTAGTGTCCGGGGTTAATTCTAGAGATATTATATTTATCTACATACCCCCCTTTTCGACGGCAGCCGTATTTACATCATTAGCTTATGTTTTGCCTTAGCTGGGGATTGAATGACCTCTCTTGACACATATATAAAGCACTTCAGCCAACTAAACCGCGCTCCCGGCGCCGTCTGGGACGAAGCTACAAGAAAACGCGCGCCGCACAAGCCGCTCCTGCTGCTGGCGGTCCTCGACCTGGTGCACCGCGGCGTCATCACATTGCCGTTCATCGATGTTACCGGCGATCTGGTCGAACTGAACGAACTGTTCAACCTTTACTGGCGGCGGATCATCCCCCTCGGCCAAACCAGCAGCATCGCGTTCCCCTTCTCCCGCCTCGACCGGGAACCGTTCTGGGAGCTGGTGCCGCAACCAGGCACGGCCATCACCCCGGCGATCATCAACAACACCTCCTCCGTCACCTACCTGCGCAAGCATGCCCTGGGAGCAAAGCTGGATGAGGGACTGTTCCACATCATGCAGAGCGGGGAGGGGAGAGAGGCTCTGCGGGAAGCGCTGCTGCAGTCCTGCTTCTCGCCCGAGGCTGCGGCGCTGCTACGGGAACAGTCGATTATCAACCGGGAGGCGTTCGATTACAGCCGGCTGCTGGAGGAGAAATCCCACCTGCCGCTGGTGAAAGAGATCGTGGAGGCCGACAACTACCGCCCGGCCGCCCGCGACCAGGGTTTTCGCCGCATCGTGGTGAAGGCCTACGACCATCGCTGCGCATTGTGCGGGGTGCGCATCATCACCCCGGAACAGCACACCGTTGTTGATGCCGCCCATATCGTACCCTGGAGCAAAAGCCAGAATGATGATATCCGCAACGGCATTGCCCTGTGCAAACTCTGCCATTGGGCCTTCGACGCAGGGATGATGGGTGTCTCCGAAAATTACCTCGTTATCACCTCACGCCAGATCGCCGCTAACCCCAATGTGCCCGGACTCCTGCTGACCCTTTCCGGCCGCAGCATCATCCCGCCCCATGACCGCGACCTCTGGCCGGCTCAGCAGTATCTTGCCGAACATCGGCGGGCGTGGCGGTTGCATGGTTAAGCCAGTGTGTAAACGATGCCTTTAAACCGAATCCTCGATAACTCTCTCCTACTCGACCTCGAAACCTTGGAGGACAACCGCCTGACTAAACTCGGCGCGGTTTACCGAGGGGAGTCTCTGGAGAAAAAAGGCAGATTCAACCATGCCGATGCTTTGCGTCAGCTGGATGCGATGGCTGATTCTGCCGAATTCGTCCTAGGGCATAATCTGCTTGGCCATGATCTGCCGCTCCTTCAGGCCCTCGCCCCGGACCTGAAGCTGCTCAAGAAACCGGTCATTGACACCCTCTATCTCTCCCCCCTTGCTTTCCCCGAAAACCCTTATCACCGACTGGTCAAAGACTACAAACTGGTCCGGTCCTCCATCAACGATCCGGTCGCCGATGCTCGGCTGGCCGCCGATATATTTGCCGATCAATGGCAGGCCTTTGCCGCCCTGCCGGTGGGCAGGAAAGCGGTTCTCTCCTTCTATCGTTACTGTTTCGAAGGGGTCCCTTCGGATGTGCTCTCGGGACGGGGACTTGCCGGTGTGTTTGCCGGGCTGGGAGGCGAAAAAATCGGCGAAAATCAGGCTTTCGAGATTTTTCAGCGGCATGTGACCGGCAAAACCTGTGAGACCGGGCTGGTCATGGCGGCCTTCCGGCACCTGCTCGACCCGAGCCGCCGTCCCAATCTGGCCTATTGTCTGGCTTGGTTGCAGGTGGCGGGGCACAACTCCGTCCTGCCCCCTTGGGTGCGTCATCGTTTCCCGGATGTCGTGCCGGTCCTGAGGGAGTTGCGGGATATCCCCTGTGGCAAGGCGGACTGCGCCTATTGCCTGGAAACCCATGACCCCCGCCGGCAGTTGCAGAAGTATTTCGGCTTTGAAAACTTTCGCCCGACCCCCGCTGCCCCGGATGGGGGAAGCCTTCAGGAAAGCATCGTTCTGCATGGCTTCGCCGATAAACCCCATCTGGCCATTCTGCCGACTGGGGGCGGCAAATCCCTCTGTTTTCAACTCCCGGCATTGGCCCGGCATTATCGTCGTGGTGTCCTGACCCTCGTCGTCTCCCCCTTGCAGGCGTTGATGAAGGACCAGGTGGACAACCTTCGCCGGATGACCGGCACCCCTTGTGCTGCCGCCCTCTACGGGATGCTTACTCCGCCGGAGCGGGGGGAGGTGCTGGAACGGGTGCGCCTGGGGGATATCGGTATCCTGTATGTCTCGCCCGAGCAACTGCGCAATGTTTCATTTCGCGAAGCAATACGCCATCGGGAGATCGGCTGCTGGGTATTCGATGAGGCCCACTGCCTCTCCAAGTGGGGCCACGATTTTCGTCCCGACTATCTCTATGCCTCCCGCTTCATCCGCGAGTTTGCCGCCGAGCAAAAGACTCCCATCCCACCGATCATCTGTTTTACCGCCACGGCGAAAAATGACGTGATGGAGGAGATTGTCGATCACTTCCGCCGCGAATTGGCGCAGGAGCTTGAGGTATTCCAGGGTGGCGTGGAGCGCGGCAATCTCGCTTTTGAAGTGCAACTCGTGACAGAGGCGGAGAAGGCGGAAAGAGTTCATCACCTGGTCAGCGAGCGCCTGTCCCGTCCGGAGATGGGATCGGCCGTGGTCTTTTGCGCCACGCGTAAGCGAACCGAGTTTTTCGAGAGATATCTGGCTGAAAAGAAATGGGCGGTTGCCGCCTTTCACGCCGGACTGGAGACGCCCCTGAAGCGAGACATTCAGGAGCGTTTCATTGCCGGTGAAATCCAGGTGATCTGCGCTACCAACGCCTTTGGCATGGGCATCGACAAAGACAATGTGCGTCTGGTCATTCATGCCGACATTCCCGGCTCCCTCGAAAACTATCTGCAGGAGGCGGGGCGGGCCGGGCGAGACCGGCAGGCTGCCGAATGTATTCTGCTCTACAACGAACAGGACATCGAAACCCAATTTCGGCTAGGTTCCTTTTCGGAACTGAACGTCCACGACATTCGGCAGATACTGCGCGGAATTCGCAGGGCCAGGCGGAACAAGGACGGCGAGATCGTCATCACCACCGGCGATCTTTTGCGCGATGAGCAGGTGCAGACCAGCTTCGATGGGGAGGATAGCCAGGCGGATACCAAGGTCAAGACCGCTGTCGCCTGGCTGGAGCGCACCGGCTTTATCGAGCGTAACCATAACCGGACCTCGGTTTTCCAGGGCCGCCCTTTGGTCGATAGTCTGGAAGAGGCTGAAAAAAAGGTAGCGCGGCTGAATCTTTCGGCCCGGCAGCGGGAACGGTGGTGTGCGGTTTTGTCCGCGCTGTTCAACGCCAAGTCGGATGAGGGGATGTCTGCCGATGAATTAGCCGAACTGGCAGTTTTCCGTCCTGCCGAAGGTGAAAGTGGTCAGAGGGAGTCCGAAGCATCGCAACTCGTGCTGCGCACCCTGCACGACATGTCCGAGGCCGGACTGCTGCGGGAGGGGATGCAGTTGACCGCCTATGTGCGCTACAAGGTCAAGGATCCATCCCAACAGCAATTGGAAAAGGTCTGCGCCCTGGAAGAGGCGATGCTGAAGGTCATGCAGGAGGAAGCGCCCGATCCGGAAGGGTGGATGACTCTCTCCCTGCGCCGACTGAATCAGCGACTGCTCGACAGCGGACATATCTGCATTCCCGATATGCTGCGGGATCTCCTCACCAGCCTGGCGCATGACGGCAAGGGTTTAGCGGGCAAACGAGGGAGCATCGAGTTTCGTCACTTAGGCGGCGATCAATTTCGGGTGAAGCTGCAACGGGATTGGCCGCAACTGCTTGAGACGGCACAGCGCCGCCGGGAAGTGGCGCAGGCGGCATTGAACGCCATTCTGGCGAAAATACCAGAGAAGACCACTGCCAGCGGCAGCCTGCTGGTGGCCTTCGGCATCGACGATATCGCCGGGGCGATCCGTTCAAACCTCTTTTTGGCCGGAAAACTCCACGATATGCTGGCCGCCATCGATCGGGCTTTGATGTTCCTCCATGAACAGAGGGTCATCATCCTGCAGCAGGGCTTGGCCGTTTTTCGACAAGCCATGACCATCAAGGTGATGGGGGAGGGGAAGAGCCGTTATCAAAAGAAGGATTTCGAGCCGCTGGCACTCCACTATAAGGAGCGTACGTTCCAGGTCCATGTGATGAATGAATACGCTCGCCTGGGGAGTGAAAAGATTAGGCAAGCCCTCGATTTCGTCCTGGCCTATTTCTCCCTCGACCGGATGAGTTTCATTCGGCGCTTTTTCGGCAATCGCAAAGAGATTCTTGAGCGGGCTACCAGCGCCGAATCGTACCGGCGCATCGTGGAGAATCTGGGCAACCAGGTGCAGTGCGGAATTGTTTCGGCGCCAGCCGACGAAAATATGCTCATCCTGGCAGGACCTGGATCGGGCAAGACCCGGACCGTGGTCCATCGCTGTGCTTACCTCTTGCGTGTCGAAAGGGTGCCGGGGCGCAGCATTCTCATCCTCTGCTTCAACAGAAGTGCAGCGGTTTCCTTGCGCCGTCGCCTCTACGAGCTGCTTGGCGATGATGCCAGGGGCGTCATGGTGCAGACCTATCACGGCTTGGCCATGCGACTTTCAGGCCTTTCTTTTGCGGAAAATCTGGACCGCCACAAAATGGAGGGCGATCATTTCGCCGAACTGATCGAAAACGCCACCCGGCTGCTAAAAGGGGAGATCGATCTGCCTGGGCTGGCCAACGATGAGGTGCGGGAGCGCCTGCTGGCGGGGTTCCGTTTTATTCTGGTCGATGAATACCAGGACATCGATGAAGCCCAGTATGAATTGATTTCAGCCCTCGCCGGCCGGACTCAGCCCGATAGCGAATACAAATTGGCCATTCTTGCAGTGGGGGATGACGACCAGAATATTTATGCCTCCTTTCGGCACACAAATGTCCGATTCATCCGCCAGTTTCAGGAGGATTATCAGGCCAAGCTCTATCATCTGATCGAAAATTACCGCTCGACCGCCCACATTATCTCGGCAGCGAATTGCCTGATCGCCCACAACGGTGAGCGGATGAAAGTGGCGCACCCTACCACCATCAATCACGGCCGGCGGCCTTTGCCGCCGGGTGGAAGCTGGGAAAACCTCGATCCGGTCGCCAAGGGCAAGGTGCAACTTTGCCGTGTTCCCGATGCCGGAGGCCAGGCCGTCGCGCTGGTTGCCGAGATCCAACGACTGCGGCAGCGCAATCCCTCTTTGAAATGGGAGGAAATTGCCGTCCTGGCTCGGACCCATGAGGAGTTGGTGCCCATACGTGCTCTGCTGGAGGACCAATCGATACCTGTCTGCTGGACGGAGGAGCGGGACAAACTGCCACCTGTGTTCCGTATACGCGAAATCGCTTGTTTTCTCGACCAACTGCGCCAAAATCGCCATCAGCTTGCCACGGCAGATGTGCTACTGGGATGGCTGGACCAGCAATGGCCCCCAGAAACCACCAATCCATGGAGTGACCTGTTGCGTGACGTCCTGGACTCCTGGCGCATCGAATCCAACAACGCCGAAATGCCGGTTGAAGCCGCACGTGAATGCCTGTGTGATGCTTTGCTTGAATACCGGCGCGACCCGGCTCGTGGTCGTGGCCTGTTTCTAGGGACCGTGCATGGGGCTAAGGGTATGGAGTTCGGACATGTATTGATCCCCGGTGGGGGTTGGAAAACGCCGAAGGAACCTGGCGGATTGGAAGAAGAGCGGCGGGTATATTACGTGGGCATGACCCGCGCCATCGAGACTCTTTGTCTTTTCGAGCGGCAGGATGTCCCTCACCCCCATACGCCGCTTCTACGGGGAAGTTTTCTCCACGAGCGGCAAGTTGAGCCTTTGGTATTATCTGACCCGGCCCTTTTGGCAAGGCGCTACACCGTCCTGGGAATGCGGGATATCGACCTGGGGTTCGCCGGGAGGAAGTCCCCAGACAGTCCGATTCACCGGCACTTGGCTGATTTAACGCCCGGAAGTTTTTTGCGGATGGAAAGCATCGACGAGGATATCTGGTTAATCGACGGCAACGGATCTCAAGTTGCCAGATTATCCAAGGCCGCTTGTTTGGTTTGGAAAGAGAGACGTTCACAGGTACAGGCCATAAAGGTTCTGGCCATGGTGCAGTGGCGCCAGAATGACAGTGATGAGGAATTCTCAAGATATTATCGTTGCGAAAAATGGGAAGTCCCGCTGGTCGAGATAACCTGGTCAGGCCTGTAGGGATCATCTGATGTCGGGGCTCTATGGCTTCCTGGGTCGGACAAAACCAATCATCTGATTTTGCCGAGAATTCCCTCGAAAAAAGGGTCTGGTAAACATTATTTCCTGTGCCACTGGACCTTCGACGAGGGGATGATCGGGGTAGGGGATGACTACAGAGTGATTACCTCTGGATTGCTGGCCCGAGAGGCCAATGTACCCGGATTTCTGCTGACTCTCACCGGTCGGCCCATCATCGCTCCCGGGGAGCGGGACCTGGGGCCGGTCAGAGATGCGCCGGCCTGGCATCGCAAAAAACTCCGGCTCAGACCATGAACAACAATATCTCTTGCCCCTTCTGCAATCCCGAGATCCGGAAGCGATTCATCGCCGAACATGGCAGCATGTTTGCCGTTTCGGACCGCTTTCCGGTCACCGATGGTCATTTGCTCATCATCCCCCTCCGCCACACCCCCGACTGGTTCACCCTGACGGTCCAAGAGCGAAGGGACGCCGAGGCGTTGCTCCTGTTTCTGCGCGAAAAGCTTCTGGCCGAAGACCCGACCATCACCGGCTTCAACATCGGCTCGAACTGCGGCGCCAGCGCCGGCCAGACCATCTTTCACGCGCATATTCATCTCATTCCCCGCCGAGACGGCGATGCCGACGATCCCCGGGGCGGGGTGCGGGGGGTTATTCCGGAGCGGCAGAAATATTGAGCCGGGAGGAAAAGATCAAGAACGCGGGTCGCGTCTAACCGGCGAACCTGGTTTTCCGGTTTTGACGTGAATGGTATCTAAGGTCAAAATCAAGACAAGACCGCGGGTCGCGTCCCGCTGACGCCTTACTTTTTATCCAAGCGGCCATAAAAAGTAAGCAAAAAGGGCCTTTCTCCTGCGGAGGGCATGGCATTCGCGTGGGGTCGGCTGGTTGTATCGCCGGTCCAGCAGTTGACCGGATGGCGGCTTCGATCGACCGAAAGGCAACGGCCCCAGCTGAACGAGTTCAGATGGGCAGGATTGGTCCGGCGGTGCTTTGTTGGAAGCGGTAGCGGTAATGACAAGGTTGGACTTTTGAAATTGGCTAACGCCCGTTTCCTGATTCTAGCCTTCCCTCCAACCTGCAGCGCCGGTATCTGCAACAGCCAGGCAGTGCCCCTGGCGCATCGCTACCGTCGGCAAGAGCGATCCTCGAAGACGCGCCCCCTGTCTAATCCTCTAACAGTTTGAAATCACACCGCTTCCACGCGAATTCCATAGGGCGTCAGCCGGTCTTACGCCCTTTCTTTGGTTACTTTCTTTGGGCGAGCAAAGAAAGTCACCCGGCTGCCGGCCGGGACCGGCGAACCTGGTTTTCCGGTTTTGACGTGAATAGTATCCAAGGTCAAAGACAAGACCGCGGGTCGCGTCCCGCTGACGCCTTACTTTTTATCCAAGCGGCCATAAAAAGAAAGCAAAAAGGGCCTTTCTCCTGCGGAGGGCATGGCATTCGCGAGGGGCGCCGGGTTTTATCGCCAGGTCCACAACTTACATGGCAGCGTCTTCGATCCACCGAGAGGCAACGGCCCCAGCTGAACAAGTTCGGATGGGCAGGATTGTACCTGCAGTGCTTCGTTGGCAGCGCCGGAGCTGGTGACGAAATTTTCCCTAACGCAGGCCCTGCCTGCTTTGGCTACAGATCTTCCGTCCAACCAGCAGCGCCGGTGTTGGCAACAGGGGGGCAGTGCCGCTGGCGCATCGCCACCGTTGGCAAGAGCGATCCTCGCAGACGCGCCCCCTGTCCAGTGTGCCAACGGTCCGAAAACACAACGTTTCCCCGCGAATGCCATAGGGCGCCAGCCGGTCTTACGTCGTTTCTTTGCCTACTTTCTATTGGACGAGCAAAGAAAGTAGGCCGGCTGCCGGCCGGGACCGGCGAACTGGATTTTCCGGTTTTGGTTTGGATTGTTTCCAAGGTCAAAGGCAAGACCGCGGGTCGCGTCCCGCTGACGCCTTACTTTTTGTCCAAACGGCCACAAAAAGTAAGCAAAAAAGGCCTTTCTCCTGCGGAGGGCATGGCATTCGCGAGGGGCGCCGGGTTTTATCGCCAGGTCCACAACTTACATGGCAGCGTCTTCGATCCACCGAGAGGCAACGGCCCCAGCTGAACAAGTTCGGATGGGCAGGATTGTACCTGCAGTGCTTCGTTGGCAGCGCCGGAGCTGGTGACGAAATTTTCCCTAACGCAGGCCCTGCCTGCTTTGGCTACAGATCTTCCGTCCAACCAGCAGCGCCGGTGTTGTCAACAGGGGGGCAGTGCCGCCGGCGCACCGCCACCGTCGGCAAGAGCGATCCTCGCAGACGCGCTCCCTGTTCAATGCGCTAAAGGTCCGAAATCACACCTTTTCCACGCGAATGCCATAGGGCGCCAGCCGGTCTTACGCCCTTTCTTTGGTTACTTTCTTTGGGCGAGCAAAGAAAGTCACCCGGCTGCCGGCCGGGACCGGCGAACTTGGTTTTCCCTATTCTCTCTTCCGTCTCTCTCACATTAACTCGGGCGGAATAGAGGGGACGCCCTTTATCTTTTCACATTTGCCCAACCGCGTGGACTTCGCGGGGACGGGCAAGGGACTTGCGACAGTCCGCCAAGTGGTGCCATTGACAGACCTATAAACAGGTGCTATTAGTGGACTACATGGAGGTGTGAATATGAGCGTTAAATTTTCCGAAGATATTGTCCCCCTGTCCGAAATGAAGATAAATCCGGGGAAAATTGTTAAACGCACCAATGAGTCCCATCGTCCGGTCTTGTTGACCAGTCGCGGTCGTGGTGTTGCGGTCATGCAATCTCTCGACGATTTTGAGAGTGCTGAAGAGGAAAAAGCATTCATGCGTGGAGTGGTTGAAGGGTTTAATGATTTGGACAATAAGCGTGAGATCAGCCTTGAAGCTGCAAAAGCACGTTTGGGCCTAAAGTAGACATGCCCGATAAAATTATCATCACAATCACTGAGTCCGCAGTCCGTGACCTGGAGGCTATTCGAGAATATTATCAGGAACAGGAGGTCCCGGAGGTTGGCGAGCGATTTATTAAAGAGATCATCTCTTCGGTTGAAAAACTGGTTATTCATCCTGATCGTGGACGAGTTGTTCCCGAGTTTGACAATCCTCACGTGAGAGAATTGATCCATTCTCCATTCCGAATTGTTTACCGTCGATACAAGGAAAAGATAAGTGTTGTTCGAGTGTGGCGGAGTGAACGGTTAATGCGGTTGCCATGAATAGTAAGTGCTTTTTTGGGACGAGCAAAGAAAGTAGGCCAGCTGCCGGCCGGGACCGGCGAACTTGGTTTCTGGTTTTGGATTTTATAGTTACCAAGGTCAAAGACAAGACCGCGGGTCGCGTCCCGCTGACGCCTTACTTTTTATCCAAACGGCCATAAAAAGTAAGCAAAAAGGGCCTTTCTCCTGCGGAGGGCATGGCATTCGCGGGAGGCGGCGGCTTTTTTCGCCAGGACTACAGCTTACATGGCAGCGTCTTCGATCCACCGAGGGGCAAGGGCCCCAGCTGAACAAGTTCAGATGGGCAGGATTGTTCCGGCGGTGCTTCGTCGGAAACGCTGGCGGTGAAAACGAAATTTTCCCTACCACAGGCCCTGGCCTGCTTGTGATTTTGTCTTCCATCCACCCAGCAGCGCCGGTGTTGGCAACAGGGGGGCAGGAAGGATGGCGCACCGCCGCCGTCGGCAAGAGCGATCCTCGCAGACGCGCCACCCGTTCAATACTCTAAAGGTCTGAAATCACACCGTTTCCACGCGAATGCCATAGGGCGTTAGCCGGTCTTACGTCGTTTCTTTGCCTACTTTCTATTGGACGAGCAAAGAAAGTAGGCCGGCTGCCGGCCGGGACCGGCGAACCTGGTTCTGGGTTAGAATTTGATAGTATCCAAGGTCAAAGACAAGATATGCGGCCATAATTTGCGCATGCAAAGCGTATAGGAGGAATCGTGGGCAATACAGCGCGCAAACAACCGGCCAATTTAAGTATTCGAAGTGATCTTTTGCGGCAGGCTAAAGAACGGAAAATTAATGATGGCCCAAATTGATATTTACCGAAGAGCGGATGAGGGGATTGCTTTCCTGCTGGATCTTCAGGATGACATGCTGGAAGTGCTGTCTACCCGGGTTGTGGCGCCCATGGTCCCTGAGGGGGCCGTAGGACCTGCCATGAGGGACCTTAATCCTATCCTGACACAGGGGGGGCTTCCAACCAAGGACCGCCGGCCCGAAGCCGGCGGTCCCAGCCTCCTCATGCCTTCACCAATTTCACATCCACCGGCACCGGCTTGGCAATGCTGTTGAAAACCGGCGAATATTTCTGCGCCATCCGCACCAGTTCCTCCTTCTGCTCATCCGACAGATCCGCATCGATTTTGAAGAACACCCGGATGTTCTTGTAGCCCACCGGAACCTGTTCCGACAGGCCCAAAAAGCCCTGCAGGTCCAGATCCCCCTCGTACCTGGATTCGACCTTCCTGATGGCTATCCCCCGTGCCGCCGCATGGGCCACCAGGCTGGTGGTCAGGCACCCGGAGAGAGCCACCAGCAGGTACTCCACCGGGTTGGGACCCAGGTTCCGGCCGCATAGGACCGGCGGTTCGTCGATCTCAAATTCGATGGCCGGCCGCGAATCGTCCTCTTGCAGAGCGCCGAAGAAATCCTTCACCCTGGCCCGGTTGTGAGTGCCGTCGACCCAGGTGTTGCGGGCCCGGAATTGAAACTCGGCGATTTTTGGATTTTCCTTGATCAGTTCGATGGTTTTTACGAGTTGATCGACATTGATACCGTTGACCATCTTGTCCGGTGCCATGGCGTAGCTCCTTTCCATCTGGTTTGGAGACCGGTTCAAGCCGAACCGGCCCAACGCTCAGGGATGACCGGTCGTTGCGGTGGATCTGATCGCAAGGCCCTGTCTGCCAAGTATAGCATCCGGGCGGCAGGGCGCCCCTTTAATATCTCACCACCACCCGGCACGGGGCTCCGCTGGTGCCCGTCAGGCGCAGGGGCAGAACGAAAATTTCCCCGCCCGGTTCCACCTCCCGGGCCGGCTTGGGGTCCAAATCCTCAACCAGATATTTCCCCGCCCGCGCCAACATGCGATGGAATTCCATGGGTTCCGACTCAAAAACCTCGATTTCCCCGGCCAGCACCCAGACGGTCGGGGGCAGGGCGATGAGTCGCTCCAGGGCTGGTCCGGTCAGGACCGCCGGGCCGTTTTGGGGGGTCCGGAGAAAAAGTATCGTTTGGTCCCGGTAGACCCTGAGCGGGCGCTCCAAATCCCCTGGTGATGCCTTGGCGGGCAGGTCGAGAAGCATATAGCGACCCATCATCCGATCCACCGGCAACGCCTCCAGGGTGGCGCCTCCATCCAGAAAATGGGCCGGAGCGTCAATGTGGGTACCGGTCTGGGTGCCGAGAGTCAGGCGCGCAACCCGAAAGCCCTGTTGGGTAATACCCGCCCAGTCGTGACATTCAAAGGGCGGATCGACGTAATCCGCCGAGGTATATATGTCCAGGTTGTTGTCCAAAGGTTTGGTGAGATCAAGATGACGGCGGTATTGAGGCATTGAAACTCCCTGGGCGGTCAGTTGGGGCATGAATGAGGACCTGGTAAGAAAATCGATGCGCAGCGACAAGAAAAGCCGCCAACCATCGCCGAAGCTTTCCCATTGCCCGCAACCCGTCAAATCTGCTAAATTCTATCATGTTCCCACTGCACCAGGCATGGCCCGCAGGCGATTCTCCGGGATAACTCGTGGTTGGTTCCGGTTGAATTCGACGCCGGGCGCTTTTCGAGCGACACGACCGCCCTGCATAATCGGGCAGAACTTTATCGACAGGAGGCAAGGATAATGCTTTTTCGCAACAAATGTGCGGCCTGTGACTACTGGACCATCTTTGAGCTCAAAATCGATGGCGAACGCGCCGACCAGACCTGCACCCACTGCCAGGCAACCGCTAAAATCGAGTGGAACAGCGAAGCCGAAATCCTGATTCGGGATGGCGAACGCGACATCCAGGCCCTGGAACGGCATTTCCCCGTTTTGGGACAACTCAAAGAGCGCGGCGACCATATCCGTTTCTAGAACGCCAACCCTGGAGAAATCTTTCATGACCAGAATCATCAAGGAAATCGAACCGTTTTTGCATCGCCAGAAATGTCCCGGGTGCGGATACTACACCGTTTACGAAGTTTTTCCCCAAGGCGACAAGGCCATCGATACCTGCACTCACTGCGGACATCAGATGCAGATTCTCTGGCATCACGAAATCAAGGCCGTGTTCCGCAATTCAGAGAAATTCTTCCGCAACATGGAAGAAATCTATCCGGAACTGGCACAGTTGAAAAACCGCGGCGACCATATCAAGTTGGATGATTAATGCAAGTCGATGCAGGAGAGGAAACGATGAAAGTCATTTTGCGAATTGCCGATGCGGCCGTGGCCGAAAAATTCGGCCTGGAGTCGGTTGTTGAAATTAACTGCACCGAGGAGTATTGCGCGTCCTCTTTCGGCTACCCGGTCTTCCTGATCGGCGAGGAAAATATATTCACCGGCGAACTTTTTCGCCAACTTCGCGACACCGGTGGCGCGACCCTGGAAACCGATAATCCGACCAAGGTCTGCCTGGGGTTGGGTTTGGCCCGTAACGAACCCGGCTTGGTGGTTGTTGAAGCGTAACGGCGTCCTACGGAGGAGTTTGGAGATTGCAGCGATCGGTGTATAATTAAAGACGACGGCCTCCCGCCCACTGTGCCGGGAGGGTCGCCGTCTGTCTGCCGCAAACACGTATCCGCCATTTGTTGCGGTTCGCCGCAGCAGGCAGAAAGGGGAACGGGCCATGATGATTGCAGTACGCTATCGGGATGGCAGTTACGATCGGGTCAAGGCGAGCAGTCTCGATCACCTCCTTGCAACCAATCAGGTTGAGCTGTTCTGGCGCTCCTCCGGGCCTGTACTGGTCGGTCGTGACCCGATCCGCAAACAGAGAGTCGTTGAGCCCTACTGGGGCAAAGACCGACGTGCAGCGGAGAGGTTGGCCGTATAAATGAAAGCCCCGTTTTGCGGGGCTTTTTTTATGTGCCTGGTATGGCTGAAAACCAAGAAGCCCGCGGCAACGGCCAACGGGCTCCTTAAGCTAAATCCAAAAGGGCTATCAATAATTTTCATATGACAAAGTATTGAACTATAAAAAAATTTTTTATATTTATATTCCTAAGTGTGGTTGTTCAAAAATCCCTATTTCACGAGAACAGGCACTTTTGCCATGAGACCAAAATTGCTGCCCCCGGAGATACCTCTAGGCTCAACTTTTTTACATGATGGTAAAGCATATATTGATTTCTGATAATAATGCTCTGATGCTGATTCGTGCACCTTGGATGTTTGATTTAAAACCTCAAGATCAAAAAAATCAACAAAAGCATCCCATCTTGCTTTTCCAGTTAGATCTGGTCTGTTAAAATTTCCAATTGATGATGACATTCTAGGCGGTACATCATCATATTTTTTATTTTCAGAAGAGGGGAAGGTGTCGGTGACATGAACAATTTCCATACTTACTGCTCCGAGAACATCGAGGCATCCGCTGGGATTATTGCTTCCTTTACAATCAACAACAAGCACAGTGATAACCCATGAACTATCCCTTTGTGGATTGTTTTTTTTGGGTACGAATCCAGTACATTCAGCCATATCACTAAATCCGACATCAGATTGTCCACCACCGGTGCTAACACCTTGCCCCAAAACAATTGGATTAGGGTTTTTAACATGACAATCAGGAGCTTGCATTGAGTTCAAAAGATATTGCAACCCACCTTGTTGGTTTCCGGTGTTAAAATTTATGCTGCATCCAGATGAATAGTTAGTCCATGCTCCCGTATTAAAATTTGATTGGCCACTTGACTGACCGCTGTGAATAAGGCGACCAAGTCCGCAGTTTAAAGTTTCAGAATCCCATTTGATTGACTCAGCACAAATAGCAAGTGGAAAATCAACATCAAAAACATCGAGAGTCCCCGAGTAACCAAGGTAAGAAACGGCACTGGAGGTGACCTGGATACTGTTTTTTCCCCATATTTTCGAAAAGAATGATGGTGACTGACCTACTGCCGTCATTCTCACAGAATTTATATGTTCTTCCATTTCATCCAGTTGGGTTTCCGTGAAGTTCGCAATTTCTATCGGGTCCGGAGGGTCAGAACCGGTGTAAGGATAAAAATCACGTTGCAGACTTCCCATTCCAAAGGACCAGTGCCCAATATCCGTCTCATAAGTTGCATCGCTTACGTTCTTTCTAGCGATGTTGAGAGCGTTATCTTTAGCAATACTAGGCGCAATAGATGCACCTTCGTTTTGATATAACACCCGAGCTCCGGCTAGAGCTCCTGCATCGACCGCTTTTTGTAGTCTTGTTCGATAAACATATGCAAAACCGAGATCTACAGCAAGTGCTGCAAATCCTAAAAAAACAACTATCAAAAAAGCAACAAGAACAATGGTAATCCCTTTTTGATTTTTTATAAAACTTTTAAAACAAAAACCATTTTTTCCAACTATTGTGGTTTTCATAATTCGCCTTTCTTAAAAAATTTCATAAAATTTCGTGTAACATTATGTTTAGTTCACAACAGCTATTGATTCACATTTCATTTTTGATTGAGAGGATAGATTGATATTACCAAAAGGAAGAACGAAGAATGAATGAGTGTATTGAATGGTTACGGTAACCTCATCAGTGGTAGACTCACCTTTACAAGGCTCACTTGATATAACTATTGGGCCTGGCGTGCCGAAGGTGATGATATGGTTACCCAAGTAATCACCTGCAATTTCTTCAATTTTTTCTTTTGTCAATCGATAAGACTTACCATCTAACTCCGGTCCCCAAACAACACCAGCGCGGGCACCTTCTCGAGCTGAATTGGTAATGATTGCTTTGTTATAGAAAATGAGGGAAAACTCTATGATTCCAAAAACAATTAAAATCAATAATGGCAATATAACAGCAAATTCGACTATTGTTGCACCATCTTTATTTTTTCTTAAATAAATCATAAAATTTTTAGTATTCATTTGAAAATACCTTTTATAGAAATTGCATTGTTGCTTTGCCATTTAGGTTAAAAAATCTATTTGATTTGTTGATACCTAAAAAATCAAAAAGTCCCGGTATGAAAAAACCATAATTGTAACTTGCCGTAACAGTCAAGTCGGAACCGGTGGCGCCGCCATATCCAACAATCGATACATTGATTGCATTATCATTCTGAAATCCAATCAGCTTATTTCCGCAATAATCTTTAACAATGTTTGCAATTTCCTCTTCAGTTTCATTCCGTACAGGAATAACGGCTACCCTTGCTCCTTCTCGAGCTCCATTGGTAAGAACTTGCATATTGTATAGCATTAGGCTAAATTCAATTATGCCAGCCAATAAAATCAGCAAAAATGGTAAAATCACTGCCAACTCAACGGCCGCAACACCTTTTTGGTTTTTATTTGACATTGGTCATTTCCTCTTCTTAAAAAATTCTCTTTTGATACTATCCTAAAATTGTTTTTTGTCAAGGATGGTTTTTTTCCATAAACACAACCTTTTGGTGCACCTGGATTGGCTTGAATTCTGATAAGGCATTTAGAAGACGATCTTCTGTGTTTGGTAGAAGGACCTTTCATCGTAGGAGTTACAGGGGTGGGGTGAATATGGGTGTGTTCTCACGCGAATTTTTTTAAAGTTGGTGAGGTTTCTTGTCTGGTTGCTAGTCTTATCAGTTCATAGTCGGCGCTTATATTTTGCGTGGAATAAAAAATGAAAAACTTAATATTCTATCCGGTTGTAAAAAATTGAATGTAAGATAGTATGGAAGCACTAATTTTTATAAAAACTAGCTTAAAACTAAAAACATTTTGAAAAATTTTAGAACCAAATTTTTTTCATCCAAGATCACTAGTGTCCGGAATAATCAGCCATGATGGCTCGTAACCTGTCGTAAAAAAACGAGAATCCTGAAAAAATGAACGGCATCGACTTGAAATTGATTTGGCGAAGCAGCCATTCTCTCCATGGA
>Ga0334882_1000395_pt1 | contig 69266 bp, 50 predicted proteins | sample GraSluR1_MG_5_FD_207226 | JGI IMG/M metagenome (GOLD analysis project Ga0334882, IMG submission 207226) | Sludge microbial communities from methane-producing bioreactor in Wageningen University, Netherlands - Granular Sludge_15_04-R1 | ecosystem: Engineered > Bioreactor > Anaerobic >... | reverse complement strand
CTTGACCGACCCTCCAAACGAGGGGTTCTCGCACTTCTGCGCCGACTCGACGGCGCCGCAAAGGGACGTCTGCCTTCAGGGCGGGAGTCGATGCGGGTAGTTTCGCCCTTCGCTAAGGATTCGGGATCAGAAACGATTCTTCCGCTTCGGATTTGACAGGGGAGGGGTGAATCCATACCCTCCCGGCGACGATCAAACATACAACCGGTAAGGAGCACATTCCGATGAGCATAAACACTCTTCCGTATATCGCCTTGGCCTCGGGGCTGATTGCCCTGTTGTTCGCGTGGTGGAAAACGCAGTGGATCAACCGCCAGGATCCGGGAACGCCCCGGATGCTGGAAATCGGTGCGGCGGTCCGCGAAGGCGCGATGGCCTTCCTGCGGCGCGAATACAAGGTGCTTTCGCTGGTGGTGGTGCTGGTGGCCGTGCTGCTGTGGGTCATCAACTCGGGCCCGGTGAAGCTGGTGGCGGTGGCCTTCATATTCGGCGCCTTCTGCTCGGCGTTGTCGGGATTTTTTGGAATGCGGGTGGCCACGGCGGCGAACATGCGCACGACCCATGCGGCGCGCACGGGTTTGCCGGCGGCCCTCCAGGTGGCTTTTTCCGGCGGTTCGGTGATGGGCATGAGCGTGGTGGGGTTGGGGCTCACGGGGTTGACCCTGACCCTGCTGGTTCTCTTGAAGCGCTATGGCGTCGAGGTCGATGGCGTATTGGGGCTGGAGGGCGTGAAGGACACGATTCTGCCGATTCTGGCGGGCTTCTCGATGGGCGCCAGCTCGATCGCGTTGTTTGCGCGGGTAGGCGGCGGGATCTACACCAAGGCGGCCGATGTCGGCGCGGACCTGGTGGGCAAGGTCGAGGCGGGCATTCCCGAAGATGATCCGCGCAATCCGGCGGTGATTGCGGACAACGTGGGGGACAACGTCGGCGACGTGGCGGGCATGGGCGCGGACCTGTTCGAGTCGTACGTGGGCGCGATCGTGGCGGCCATGGTGCTGGGCGCGACCATCAAGGTGGGCGGCGCCTGGGATGTCAAGTTCGTGCTGCTGCCGCTGGTGATTGCCGGGGCGGGCATTCTGTTTTCCATTGCCGGCACGTTTTTCGTCAAGACGCAGGAGGGGGGCAATCCGCAGGCGGCCTTGAACAAGGGCACCTTCGGCGCGTGCGGCATCATGGCGGTGGCGACGTTCTTCATCTGCCGTGGGATGCTGCCGCGGGAGTTCACCATTCCGTCGGCGACGGGTGTGGTGCCGTTGGCGTTGACCAGCAACGGCGTCTTCCTGGCCACGGTGGTTGGCCTGATTGCCGGTGCGATTATCGGCCTCTTGGCGGAGTACTACACCGCCGAAGGCAAGGGCCCCTCCAACAGCGTGGCGGACGCCTCCGAAACGGGCGCGGCGACGAACATCATCGCGGGTCTGGGCGTGGGCATGGTCTCCACGGCGGCGCCGGTGCTGGTGCTGGCGGTGGCGGTGATCGCCTGCTACTACTTCGCGGGGCTCTACGGCATCGCGCTGGGCGGCCTGGGCATGCTGGCGACGACGGGCATCCAATTGGCGGTCGATGCCTATGGGCCGATCGCCGACAACGCCGGCGGCCTGGCCGAAATGGCCCAACTTCCGCCGGAGGTTCGCCAGCGGACGGACAAACTCGACGCGGTCGGCAACACCACCGCCGCCATCGGGAAAGGGTTCGCCATCGGTTCGGCCGCGCTGACCGCGCTGGCGCTGTTCGCGGCGTTCCGCGAGACGGTCGACCTGCCGGTGATTGACGTGACCGATCCGAAAGTGATGGCCGGCCTGCTGGTCGGCTCGATGATGCCGTTTCTGTTCTCGGCCTTTGCGATGAAGGCGGTGGGAGAGGCGGCCTTTGCGATGGTCGAAGAAGTCCGCCGCCAGTTCCGGGAGATTCCGGGCCTGCTGGAAGGCAAGGAAGGCGCCAAGGCGGATTATGCGCGCTGCGTGGATATTTCGACGGCGGCGGCGATCCGGAAGATGACGGTGCCGGCCCTGCTGGGCATTCTGACGCCGGTGGTCATCGGGTTCATCTTCGGCAAGCAGATGCTGGGCGGCCTGTTGGCGGGCGTGACGGCCTCGGGGGTGCTGATGGCGCTGTTCATGAGCAACGCGGGCGGCTGCTGGGACAACGCCAAGAAGCATATCGAGGGTGGATCGCATGGCGGCAAGGGCTCGCCGGCGCACAAGGCGGCCGTGGTGGGCGACACCGTGGGCGACCCCTTCAAGGATACCGCCGGGCCTTCGCTGAACATTTTGATGAAGCTGATGAGCGTGGTCTCCCTCGTGATAGCCCCGGTCCTGTTGAACTGGACGCCGGTGGTCGAACGATTCTTCACGAATTGGTAGCGGAGAGTCCCGCCCTGGCGCCTTCCGGCCGGCAAGCGACGTGCCGGCCGGATAGGGGGGATCGGTGATCTGGGTCGACCTGATCTACAACGCGGTGCTGCTGATCGCGCTCAGCGTGGTCAGCGGCTTTGTGGATCTGCGTTGGAAGCGCGCCACGCGGCTCGGCGCGCTCTTGCAGGGGCTGGTGTTTGGCGGCGCATCCATCATTGGGATGCTCCGCCCGTTCGTGATGGCGCCGGGGCTGATCTTCGACGGCCGCACGATCTTGATCAGCCTTGGGGGATTATTCTTCGGGCCACTGGCCGCTGGCGTGGCGGCCCTGATGACGACCGGGCTGCGCGTGGTCCAGGGCGGACCCGGCGCCACGATGGGGGTGATGACGATCTTGTCCTCGGCCGCGATCGGTGCGGGCTTTCACTATGCCTACCGCCAACGGTCCGGCGAATGGCCGATCCGGGATTTGCTGGTGTTCGGGTTCGTGGTGCATGCGGCCATGTTGAGCATGACCATCTTCCTGCCGGCGGGGTCGTCGTGGCCGGTGCTGAAACAGATCGCGTGGCCCGTGCTGCTGATCTATCCCTTGGCAACGGTCATGATCGGCAAGATCCTGTCCGACCAGGCCGCCCAGGACCGGCTGTTGATTTCGCTGCGGGACGAGCGTGAACGGCTCGCCGGCATTTTGACCGGCACGCATGCGGGGACGTGGGAATGGAACATCCCGACGGGCGAGCTGCTGGTGAACGAGCGCTGTGCGGAGATGCTGGGCCACAGCCTGGCGGACCTGTCGCCGATGACGATCGATTGGTGGAACCGCCGCATGCATCCGGAGGATATCGAGGTCAACCGCGAACTGTTGGATCGTCATTTTCGGGGGGAGGTGGACTACTACGTGGCGGAATTGCGCGTGCGGCACAAGGATGGCCACTGGGTCTGGATATTGAGCCGGGGGCGGGTGACCCAGCGGACGCCGGACGGCAAACCGATCCTGATGATGGGCATTTATCAGGATGTGTCGGACCGCAAACAGGCCGAGGCGGAGACGGCCCGGCTGGAGGGCGACCTGCGGCAGGCGCACAAGATGGAGTCGATCGGCCGGCTGGCGGGCGGCGTGGCGCATGATTTCAACAACATCCTGGCGGTGATCCTGGGGCACGCGGAATTGGCGCTGGAACAGGTGGCGCCGGGCGATCCGATCCATCACGACCTGGAAGAAATCCGCAAGGCGGCTCAGCGCTCGGCCGACTTGACCCGCCAACTGCTCGCCTTTGCGCGCAAACAGACCGTGTTGCCGCAAGTCTTGGATTTGAACCGGACGATTGAGGGCATGCTGGAGATGCTGCGCCGGCTCATCGGCGAGAACGTGAAACTGGTCTTTCGGGCCAAGCCGGGTCTTTGGCCGGTCAAGATGGATCCATCGCAAGTCGACCAGATCCTGGTGAATCTGTGTGCCAATGCGCGGGATTCCATTGCTGGCGACGGACGGATTACCCTGGCGACGGAGGCGGCCACGCTGGATGCCGACTTCTGCGCGGCGATTCCGAGCGCCGTGCCGGGAAACTATGTCGTGCTGACGGTGGCCGACACGGGCCAGGGCATGGACAAGGAGACCCTGGCCCATATTTTCGAGCCGTTCTTCACGACCAAGGGCGTTGGGCAAGGGGTCGGGTTGGGATTGGCCACCATCTACGGGATTGTCCAGCAGAACCGGGGATTCCTCCAGGTTGAGAGCACGCCGGGCGCGGGTACGGAATTCCGGATCTATCTGCCGCGGCATGCGGGGAGCGTGCCGACGAGTCCGGCCGTGTCACCCGCCCAGCCCGTGGTCCCGGGCCAGGGAACCATTCTGCTGGTGGAAGACGACGCGTCCATCCTGAACATGACCCGCACCCTGATCGAGTCGCAGGGGTATCGCGTGCTGGCCACGGACCGTGCGGACGAGGCCCTGCGGTTGTCGGACGCATATCCCGGCGACATTGATTTACTGGTGACCGACGTGGTCATGCCGGAGCAAAACGGGTTGGACCTGGCCCAGCGCCTGGCGAAGCGGCGGCCCGGATTGCCGTGCCTGTTCATGTCGGGCTACACCGCCGACGTCATCGCGGCCAACGGCATTCTGCCCGAGAAGACCAACTTCATTCGCAAGCCCTTCACGGCGCAAGAACTGGCCGCGCAGATCCGGGACTTGCTGAAACCCGCGAAACCGGCCTAGCGTCTTTTCAGACCGGCGGCAACGCCCGTTGGTCGCGGGGCACGCCGATTCGGAGGCCGCCCCCGACGGGACCGGCATCGGAAGACTGCCATTCGCTTCAGCGCTTCTTGGCGCGTGAGGTCTTGCGGGCGGACTTGCGGGCAGGCGCCCGGGCGGCTTGCTCCTGGCGGGCGAGGTGGTTGGCGCGGAGCTGGGTGATGGCCAGCAGGAAGAAGCGGGCCTGTTCCGGGCTCAGCCGGAAGGGATCAAACAATTTCCCGCTGCTGTACTTGTGCAGCAGGGCGGCGGCCAGTTCGTCGGTGCGGATGTAGGCCATGGACCAGCTTTCAAACTCGCGGAAGGGTACCACGGCGAATTCGAGAAGGGTTGGCTTGGCGTGGCGCGGGTCCTGGACAATGCGGCGGTAGAGTTCATTGACGGCATCGGCGGGGCCTTCCAAAATCTGAAGGAAGCCGCGGGGGGAGTAGCAGAGTGCGCCGGTGATGCCGAGCTTCTGGTTGTTGCGGCGGGATACATCGATGATCTTGCCCAGGGCGTCGGGGCCCATGTCGTTGGCAAGGCGGCTGGCATATACAAGACGGACAATCTTCATGGGGCGTTCTCCTTATGGGGGACAGGATAGCAAAGAGTGGCCAGATCGCAATCCCGGGATTCGGGGCGGTCAGGCCCGTTCATAGCGGCGCTTGTGGTCCTTGACACCGGCCAGGCGGAAGGGGCCGGCGCGGTAGGGGGCGAAAACGTGGTCGGCGCCGTCCTTGGGCACGCCGTAGTTAAAAATGTCCTCGTATTGGCGGTAGGTGACCGGCGCGCGGGTATCGAGCATGGCGCGGTGCCGATCCGTGAAGAGATGCTCCCGGTAGCCCTTTTGAACGACGCCCGAGAAAAATTCCGCCATGCAGCCGGAGCCGTAGGAGAAGAGACCGATGCGGCGTCGATCCAGGTCGCCGGGGGCGTTGTCGAGCAGGCAGGCGAGGGCTTCGTAGACGCAGGCGGCATAGGTGTTGCCGGTCTGGCGGTTGTAGCACAGGGCGTGGTCGAGCAGGCGTTCCTGCTCCTCCTTGGGGGGCAGCTCGACGCCTTCGGCCTTGCAGAGGCGCTCGAAGGATTTGTAGGCGATCTTGGTGAAGGGGAGGTGGAAGCAGAAGTGGGCGTGGTCGGCGAGGGTGCGGCCGGAGGCGGCCTTATAGTTTTGCCAGGCGTCGATGAGGGTGGTGAGGTACATGCGGGTGGAGTACTTGCCATCGACGAGGGCTTCTTCGCGGTAGTTGGGCCGCCAGAAATCCATGATGTCCTCGGCGTGGAATCCGGATTCGGGATCGAGGGCGAGGACGCGCGGGCGGGCGGATACGAGAATGGCGACGGCGCCTGCGCCCTGGGTGGGCTCGCCGGGGCTGGCGAGATCGTAGCGGGCGATGTCGGCGGCGAGGATGAGGGCGCGTGTTTCGGGGCGTGCGGCGACCATGGCGGCGGCCATGCGCAGGCTGGCGGTAGCGCCGTAGCAGGCTTCCTTGACCTCGATGCAGCGGCAGGTGGAGGGCAGGCCGAGGAGCTTGTGGCAGAACAGGGCCGCGGCCTTGGATTGGTCGATGCCGGATTCGGTGGCGAAGATCAGCAGCTCGATGTTTTCGCGTCCGGCCTTTTCCACCACCGGCAGCGCGGCGTTGGCGGCGAGGGTCACGATATCCTGGTCGGGCGGGGTCACGGCCATGCGCACCTGGCCGATGCCGGTGATGAATTTTTCGGGATCGACGCCGCGTTTCTCCGCGAGGATGCGCAGGTCCATGTAGTACGACGGGGTATGGAAGGAGATGAGGTCGAGGCCGATGTTCATGGAAGGGTTGGGGAAGGGGGTGTGGAATGATGGAATGATGGAATGGTGGGGGGGCGGGGAACCAATGTGCAGAAGACGGAAACAGGAAGGTCTGCTTTCATGTCTCTTCCATTATTCCATCATTCCAGTTTTCCACCATTCCAATCTTAAAACCGCTTCCAGACCCCACGGGCGCATTCGCGGGCCTTGGCGCAGATTTCCTGTTCGTCGAGGGTCAGGAGCTTTGACTGGCGCATGAGGATTTTTCCGCGGGCGATGGTGGTCTCCACCCGGGCATAATTGAGCCCATAGAGCAGGTGGCCGAGGAACCGGCCCTCTTCCAGGGGCGTGGTGGGGATGTAGTCGAAGAGGGCGATGTCGGCGAGCTGTCCGGGGGCCAGTTTTCCGCGGGATTCAGGGAAGCAGCGCGCGGCGATCTGAGCGTTTTGGTTCAGCAGCATGTCGCAGGCTTCGACGAAGGCGACGCGCGGATCGCGCCGGCTGGCGCGCTGGAGGAGGTGGGCGGCGCGGGCCGACGAGATCATGTGCGAGGTCATGCCATCGGTGCCGAGCCCGAGCAGAATCCCCTTTTGCAGCAGGGTCAGCATGTTCTGGGTACCGACGGCATTGTTCATGTTGGATTCGGGATTGTGGACCATCATCGTGCCGGTCTGGGCGACGAGATCCATTTCCGACTCATCGAGGTGCACGCCATGGATGAAGATGGACTGCCGGCCCGTCAGTCCGAACTGGTGCAGGCGCTGGAGGATGCGCATGCCGTGCTTTTGCAGGCAGTCTTCTTCGTCGGAGAGGTCCTCCGCCACGTGGATATGCACGCCGGCCTGATGCTCCTTGCAGAGGGCGGCGACGGCTTCGAGGGTGTCGTCGGTCAGCGTCATCTGGGCATGGAGACCGAACAGCGCGGTGATTTGGCCATCGCCGGAGGTATGGGTCTTCTGGATGAAGCGCGCGTTTTCGGCGACGCCGTCCGCCGGGCGGTTGCGGTCGGAGGTCTCGTAGCAGAGGCACCCGGACAGACCGGCTTCGCGGAACGTTTCCTCGAGGATATCGAGCGAGCCGTCGGTGCAGGAGGGCGAGGCGTGGTGGTCGATGATGGTGGTGCAGCCGGTGCGGATGGCTTCGATGAGGGCGACAAGGGCGGAGTAGCGGACGGCCTCGGGGTCGAGGGCGAGGTCGAGCTTCCACCACATGCGCTCGAGGATCTGGACAAAGTTGGCGGCGGGCTCGCCGGGCGGGGCGAAGCCACGGGCAAACGAGGAATAGAGGTGGTGGTGGGCATTGATCAGGCCGGGCATGGCCAGCATGCCCTGCGCATCGATGATCTCCGCATCGGCCGGGGCTTCCAGGGAAGGGCCGACGGCGGAAATCGTGTCGCCCTCGACCAGGATTTCACCCTTGGGCAAGATCGGCTGGGAATCGTCGAGAGTGACGACAAAGGCGTTCTTGATCCACTTTGCACTCATACGCGTATTACCTCCGGGCGGCGTTTCCACACCATGGAAAACCCCTATCAAATTATCCACGCCATGGAAAAGAAAAAGAGGGGACGCGTCTCCGACTCCAGAATTGACATTGGGGTCTCCGGCGTGGAATAGAAGGGGCATGGTGAGGCCTTTGCGGATCAACATGGCGGGCGGAGGGTATTCGATCGCAGTCGGCGAAGGGGGGGGAACCGGGAGAAGCTCGTCAACCGTTCGCAAGAGTCGTACCATCTTGAACCTGGAGGCGAGAACCCCATTGCCATGAAGAATCAGCGACGGCATTCGTTTGCGTGGACGGCGTCCATTTGGGTGGCGCTGATTGCGCTGTTGGCGGCCGTGGGCCTGATGGTGCTGCATCGATGGCACGGGCAGGCGGCGCACCAGATGGCGGTGCAGTCGGTGGCCGAGCGCGGGCAATGGCTGGCGATGAACCTGGCGCTGCGGGCGGCATCGGCCGCCGGCAAGGAGGATGACGGCAAGGCGTGGCAGGATTTTTCCGGGCTGTTGCGTTCGCTGGAGGAAGTCGACGGGGACCTGGAATATGTCGCGGTGCGGCGCGAAGGGGTTACGCTGTTCCATGAACATCTGACGGAGGTCCAGCCGGAACGGGCCGAGGATGGCTTCCAGTTTGACGGTCCGGTGTCGATTGGTCGCAACCGCCTGACGGATGGGGACCGGTCGATTCCGGTCGTGACGTTTTCGGTGGGGGTTCGTCATCCCGAGGCGGGGCCGGTCTCGCTGGAACTGGGGATGCGGCGGCGGGCGGTGGACCGGGAGGAATGGGCGGCGGCCAGCGCGTTGAACTCGATGTATCGGCTGAGTTTGGCAACGGTGGCGGTTGCTTTTGCGGCCTGCATGGCGCTGGTGGCGGCGGTGGTGCGCCGGGAGGAACGGCGGGAGCAGGCGCGCCGGCGCGAGGAACACCTGGCGTTTTCGGGAATGGTGGCCAACGGCATTGTGCATGATTTCCGCAATCCGATGTCGAGCCTGAACTTGGATGCCCAAATGCTGGCGAAAGAGGTGGTTCGGGAGGGCGGAGCGCGATTGGAACGCGTCGGCAAGCTGGCGGGGCGGATGACGCACACGCTGGACCGCATGGACAAGGTATTTCAGGAATTCCTGGCGCTGGCGCGACCGGGCGACCCGGCGGTCGAGCGGCTGGATCTGGCCGCCTGCGCCCGCGAATGCCTGGACCTGCTGGCGCCGCGCTTCGAGGCGGGACGGGTGGCGGCGGAGGTGCGGGTGGATCATGGGCCGGTGCATGTGCGCGCCTCCGGGCCGGCGCTGAAACGCGCGCTGCTGAACGTGCTGGTGAACGCCTTGCAGCACGCGGGCGACGGGGGGCGGGTGGGGGTCGACATTGCGCCCATGGGCCAGCGGATCCGGCTGGAGGTGACCGACAGCGGGCCGGGCATCCCGCCGGGAGAGCGCGAGCGGATTTTTGAGATGTTCCATACGACGCGGCCGCAGGGAACGGGCCTGGGATTGTTCCTGGCGCGAACGGCTATCGAGAACCATGGCGGCACCCTGGTGGCGGTTGATCCCGAGGGCCCCGGGGCCCGGCTGCGCATGGAGTTTCCAGCGGATGAAAAGGAGTTGCGATGACCCCCCCCCGGATTTTGATTGTTGAAGATGACGTGGACAATGGACGCTCGCTGGTGGAAGCGATCAGCGACATGGATTGCGAGGCCGAGCTGGCGGTGAACGGGCAGGAGGGCATCGAAGCCTTTCGCACCCGGTCGCCGGATGTGGTGCTGACGGATTTGGTGATGCCGGACCTGGATGGGATCGAGGTCATGCAGCGGATCCGGGAGATGGATGGCGGGCAGGCACCGGTGATCATCATGACGGCCTACGGATCGGTGGACTCCAGCGTGCGGGCGATGAAGGCGGGGGCCTACGACTATCTGCAGAAGCCGCTGGACATCGATGAGCTGCAATCCAAGCTGAACCGGGCGCTGGAGGCGGCGCGGCTCCGTCGCCAGGTGGAGCGGCTGAACGAGGAAGTCCGCGGCAAATGGAGCGCGCGCGCCTGGGTGGCGGAGTCCGCGTCGATGCGCGAAGTGGTGCGGCAGACGCAAGCGCTGGCCCGAACGAACGCGACGGTGCTGATCCGCGGGGAGAGCGGGACGGGCAAGGAGCTGGTGGCGCGGGCGCTGCACGCGGACGGGCCGCGTTCGGCGGGCCCGTTTGTGGCGGTGAATTGCGCGGCGTTTTCGGAAAGCCTGTTGGAGAGCGAGTTGTTCGGGCACGAGAAAGGGGCCTTCACTGGGGCGGTGGCTCGGCGGGCGGGGGCGTTTGAACGGGCCCAGGGCGGGACGCTGTTCCTCGATGAAATCGGCGATGCGCCTCCGCCGGTCCAAGTCAAGCTGCTACGGGTGTTGGAGGATCGGGAGATCACCCGCGTGGGCGGGCACGAGAGCTTCAAGGTGGATGTGCGCCTGGTGTCGGCGACGAACCGCGACTTGGAGTCGCGGGTGGCGTCGGGGGCGTTCCGGCAGGACCTGTTGTACCGATTGCAGGTGGTGGGGATTGCGCTGCCGCCGCTGCGCGAACGCCGCGAGGACATCCGGGCTCTGGCCGAACGGTTTGTGGCGCAGGCGCAGGCGGAGCACGGGCGGCGCATTCGGGAGATCGAGCCGGAATGGCTGGAGCGTCTCGAGGCCTATGCGTGGCCCGGCAACATCCGCGAACTGCGCAACACGGTGGAGGCGGGGGTGGTGACGGCCGCGGACGACGTATTGCGCGCGGCGACCTTGCGCCTGGATGCCGCCGAGTCCGGTCCGGCTCCCGGGGATTCGGGCTGGCGGATTCCCGCTGGCCTGACCCTGGACCAGATCGAGAAGCGGATCCTGGAAGATTCCCTGCGCCGGAACCAGGGCAATCGGAGCGCGACGGCGGAGCAGCTCGGCCTTTCGCGTCGCACGATTCAACGCAAGATCCAGGAGTACAACTTGCCGTTTTAGGGGGGGGGGGGGCTATGCCAGGGAAAGCGCGATGCCGGCGGCGGCGGCGGCGGCGAGCAGCGGCAGGGGGAGGATTTTTTTGCCGACGGCCAAGCCGAGCACGGTGGCAAAGATGAGCATGGCGGGAAGGGAGGGGGTGGCGGCGCCCTCGGGGATCAGCGCGGCGCCGAGGCGGATGCCGGTGGCGGCCAAGAGTCCGGTCAGGGCGGGGGCCAAGCCGCGCATGGCGGCGCGGAAGGCGGGCTTGTCCCGCAGGCGCACGGCGAGGATTCCCAGCGTCAGCAGCAGGAGGGCCCCCGGCAGGCAGACGCCGATGGTGGCGGCGGCGGCGCCGGACAGACCGGCGGTCTGATAGCCCGCGAAGGTGGCCAGATTGACGGCGATGGGCCCGGGCGTGGCTTCGGAGATGGCCATCATGTCCATGAAGCGTCCGGGGGGCAGCCAGCCGCGGGCTTCCACTTCGTACTGCATCAGCGGGACCATGTTGTATCCGCCGCCCACGCTGAGCAGGCTGATCTTAAAGAACACCCAAAAGAGCCGCAGGTAAAGGGTCATGTCCGGACCTTTCGCCTGCGCGCGATGACATGCCACCCGAGGCCAACGCCGGCACCCGCCAGGATCAAGGGAACGGGCCCGGTCCATCCGGCCAGCATGACGGCGGCGGAGAGTCCGGCGGCGGCCAGGAACAGGGGGGAGCGCAGGCCGGGGCGTGCGAGGCGCAGCGCGGCGGCGGCGACCAGGGCCACCACGGCCGGGCGCAGGCCGGAGAGCGCCCCCGCCACCCAACGGTGTTCCCAGTGGCCGGCGGCGACGGTGGCGAGCGCGAGGATGATCAGGAAAGCCGGCATGGCGACCGTCACGGCGGCCAGCACGGCGGCGCGTCGGCCGGAGATGCGCAGGGCGGAGAAGACGGCGAAATTGACGATGATGACCCCCGGGATGGACTGGGCGATGGCGAAGGCCTCGGCGACCTCGGACGGGGTGAGCCACCGACGGCGGTCGGAGAGTTCGGCCACAAAGACCGGCAGGGCGGCAACGCCCCCGCCGAAGGCGGAAGCGCCAATCCGCAGATAGCTCCAGATCCACTCGCCCGGCGCCGGTTTCATGCCCAACATCTCCGGGGCCGCCTACAGGGGAACGAGTGTCTTGTGTCGACGCCGATACATGGCGCGGTGGCGATAGCCGGCGTCGCGGGCCATGTCGATGGCCCGTTCGAAATGCTGGCCAAGCTGGTCGGGGTTGTGGGCATCGGAACCGAAGACGATCGAGATGCCGCGTTCGAGCATCCAGCCCAGGATCAGGCGGGAGGGATAGGCCTCGCCGGCTCCGTGGTTATAGCCGCTGGTGTTGATCTCGATGGACATGCCGGCTTTGGCGACGGCGTCGAGTGTCGGCGGGACGATTTCCGCCAGCAGGGATTCGGGGGCGTGAATCCCGCCGCGCTTGACGATGTCGAAGTGCGAACAGATGTCGTAGAGCCCGGTGCGAGCCAGTTCGGTCATGCGCTGGTAATAGGTGCGGCACATGTTCTCGACAAACTCCGGCGTGGCGGCCGGGCAGCCGGGGGACAGGTCCCAGAATGGCCCGGTATGAAGGGAGCCGAGCACCAGATCGAATTCGGCCTCTGCCAGCAAGGCCTGGATGTGCCCATTGACCAGGTCGCGCTGGTAGTCGGCCTCGAGTCCGAGGAGAACGGTGCAGAGGCCGGAGTGTTGCGCCGTGCGGACCATGTCGAGGTATTTCTCGAAGTCCTCGCGCGGCATGCGGATGGCCGGATGGGGATCGTTGGGGAAGGGGATGTGGTCGGTGCAGGCGATTTCCGGGATGCCGAGATCGGCGGCGGCGCGGGCATAGTCGATGGGCCTGCCGCCCGCGTGGCGGCAGAGGTGCGTGTGAGTGTGATAATCGGCTGGCCACGCGTGGTTCATGGGCGGTCGACCCTACCTTCGGTGGCGGGGCGTGTCAATGATTGCCGACCTCAGAAATGTCGCCAAAAGGTTTGACCGGGCATTTGATGGAGGAGTAGAGTTTGAGCGTGCGGAAGCGCGATGTTGGCAAGCGGACGCGTTTCGGTCTGGCGTCATGTGTGGCGGGGTTGGACGGATGGCGAAAGGCGTCGATGATTCGCGATGGCATGGAGACAGCGGCATGGTCAAAACCGTTCGGTCGATAATAACGGGTTACGACGGCGACTCGACCCGGTTGATGGACATCTTGATTGATGTCCAGGATGTCTTGGGCTGCCTGGCGCCCGAAACCACGGCCGAGATCGCCCGGGCGCTGGCCATCCCCCAGGTTGACGTCGAGCAGACGGTTTCGTTCTACCACTTTTTTGCGCGGGAACCACGGGGGCGTTTCACGGTGTATCTCAACGATAGCGTGGTGGCGGAGTTCGCCGGCCGCGCGGAGGTGGCGGGGGCGTTCGAGCAAACGGCGGGCTGCCGGTTCGGCGAGGTGTCGGCGGACGGCGTGGTGGGCCTGTTCCACACGGCGTGCATCGGGATGAGCGACCAGGAACCGGCGGCGCTGATCAACGGGCAGGTGTTTCCCAAGCTGACGCCGGCGAAGGCCCGCGAACTGGTGGCGGGCATGCGCGCGGGGAAGGCGATCGAGGAACTGAAGGGGACGGACTACGGCGACGGGCAGAACGCGCATCCGCGGGTGCGCGCGCTGGTGAAGAACCACATCCGCCGGCGCGGGGTGATGGTGTTTGGCGACTACGAGCCGGGGGCGGCGCTGGAGAAGGTGGTGGGGATGAGTTCGGGCGAGGTGATCGCGGCGGTCAAGGCCGCGAGCGTGCGCGGTCGGGGCGGGGCGGGCTTCCCGACGGGCATGAAGTGGGAATTTGCGCGGCGGGCGCCGGGCGAGGTGAAATACATCTTCTGCAACGCGGACGAGGGCGAGCCGGGGACGTTCAAGGACCGGGTGATCCTGACCGAGCGCCCGCAGATGGTGTTCGAGGGCATGGCGATCGCGGCCTATGCCGTTGGGGCGCGGCATGGGATCCTGTATGTGCGCAACGAATACCGCTATCTGCGCGAATACCTCGAGAGTGTGCTGGCGGAGATGCGCGCGCAGAACCGGCTGGGCGCGCTGATCGCGGGCCAGGCGGGGTTCCATTTCGACATCGGTATCCAGTTCGGGGCGGGGGCCTATGTCTGCGGGGAGGAGTCGGCGCTGATCGAATCGGCCGAGGGCAAGCGCGGCGAACCGCGCGACCGCCCGCCCTTCCCGGTGGAAAAGGGGTATTTGAAAAAGCCGACGGTGGTCAACAATGTGGAGACGCTGTGCTCGGTGGTGCAGGTGCTGCTGCGCGGGGCGGAGTGGTACAACCACCTCGGCACGGACCAATCGAAGGGGACGAAGGCGTTGTGCGTCTCGGGCGACTGCGAAAAGCCCGGGATCTACGAGCTGGAGTGGGGATTTTCGGTCAACGATATCCTGGAGATGGCGGGCGCGCGCCATGTGCAGGCGGTGCAGGTGGGCGGGCCATCGGGGGCGTGCATCGGGCCGGACGAATTCGGGCGGGTGCTGGCCTACGAGGACCTGGCGACGGGTGGGTCATTCATCATTATCGGGACGCACCGCGACCTGCTGAAGGACGTGGTGCTGAACTTTGCGCGATTTTTCCGCGAGGAGTCCTGCGGGTCGTGCGTGCCGTGCCGGGCACTGACGGGCATGGCGCAGGTGGTGCTGGAGCGGATCGTCGCTGGAACCGGAACGCCGGAGGACGTGGCGCGCTTGCAGTCGTGGCAGGCCATTATGCGGAACAACCGCTGCGGCCTCGGGCAGACGGCGCTGAACCCGGTGACCTCCACGATCCGGAATTTCAAGCCGCTCTACGAGGCGCGGATGGCGCAGGGCGACCCGCGCTTTGTGCCGTCGTTCGACCTGTCGGCGGCGGTGCGCGACTACGACGCGGCGGTTGGGGAAGGATAGGGAGAAACACCATGGCCACCTTCGTCCGTTTCACGCTGGATGGCCGGCCCTGCCTGGCGGAGGAGGGCGCGCAGCTCGTCGCTGCGGCGAAGGAGTGTGGCGTGTACATCCCGACGCTGTGCAACTATCCGGGGATTCCGCCCAAGGGCGCGTGCCGGATCTGCACGGTGCTGGTCAACGGCATTCCGCAGACGGCCTGCACGACCAAAGTGGTCGAGGACATGGCGGTGACGACGAGCACGCCGGAGCTGGAGGCCTTCCGGAAGTCGGTGGTGGAGATTCTCTTTGCGGAAGGCAACCACCTGTGCCCGTCGTGCGAGCGCAGCGGCAACTGCGAATTGCAGGCGCTGGCGTACCGCTACCGGGTGACGGTGCCGCATTTCCCGTACCTGTTCCCGAAGCGCGACGTGGAGGCATGGCATCCGAAGCTGGTGAAGGACCACAATCGCTGCATCCAGTGCAAGCGGTGCATCCGGGGCATTCACAACGCGGCCGGCCAGGCGATCTTCGCCTTCGGCAAGCGCGGCGACAAGGTGGTGATCAACCTCGACCGGGAGACGTCGAAGGACATCAGCGACGATCTGGCGCAGTGGGCGATGGACATTTGCCCGGTGGGGGCGATCCTGCGCAAGGGCAAGGGATTCGACACGCCCATCGGGCGGCGCACCTACGACCGGACGCCGATCGGCAACGAGGGGACGCCGTCATGAGCTCGAAGAAGCCCCAGGCCAAGAAGATCCTCGCCACCACGTCGCTGGCCGGCTGCTTCGGCTGCCACATGTCGCTGCTCGACATCGATGAGCGACTCTTCGACCTGATCGAGCTGGTGGAGTTCAACAAGTCGCCGTTCGACGACATCAAGGTGTTCACGAAGGAATGCGACATCGGGTTGATCGAGGGCGGGTGCTGCAACGACGAGAATGTGCACGTGCTGACGGAGTTCCGGAAGCATTGCAAGGTGCTGGTGGCGGTGGGCGAATGCGCACTGATGGGCGGACTGCCGGCGATGCGCAACACGATTCCGCTGAAGGAATGCCTGGAGGAGGCTTATCTGGGGGGGCCAACCGTGGCCGACTGCAATCCCCAGGGGATCCTTCCGCACGATCCGGACCTGCCGAAGATCCTGAACCGGGTGTATCCGTGCCACGAGGTGGTGAAGATCGACTATTTCCTGCCGGGATGTCCGCCGTGCGCGGACCTGATCTGGGATGCGCTGGTGGCGCTGGTGACGGGCCAGGAGCTGGCGTTGGAGTACCGCACGTTCAAATTCGATTGAGAGAGCCATGACCCGTAAAATCACCATTGATCCCGTCACGCGCGTGGAAGGACACGGCCGGGTGACGATCCACCTCGACGAGGCGGGGAACGTGGCGGAGAGCCGGCTGCACATCGTGGAGTTCCGGGGCTTCGAGCGGTTCGTGCAGGGGCGGCCGTATTGGGAGGCGCCGGTGCTGGTGCAGCGGCTGTGCGGCATCTGCCCGGTGAGCCACCACCTGGCCGCGGCGAAGGCGATGGACGTGATTGTCGGCGCGGGGACGGGCGCGGGGCTGACGCCGACGGCGGAAAAGATCCGCCGCCTGATGCACTACGGACAGATCTTCCAGTCGCACTCGCTGCATTTCTTCCATCTGGCCTCGCCGGACCTGCTGTTCGGGTACGATTCCGCGCCGGAGACGCGCAACGTGATCGGGGTGGCGCTGGCGAACCGGGAGCTGGCGACGCAGGCGGTGCTGATGCGCAAGTATGGGCAGGAGGTCATCGCGGCGACCGCTGGCAAGAAGATCCACGGGACGGGCGCGATACCCGGCGGCGTCAACAAGAGCCTGACCGAGGCCGAGCGCGACACCCTGCTGAAGGGCGGGGGCGGGCCGCTCAACGCGGAGCAGATGATCGCGTGGTCGCAGGGCGCGCTGGCGTTCTTCAAGGATTACTACAAGACACACAAGGACTTCATCGACGGGTTCTCCAAGTTTCCGTCGAACCACCTGAGCCTGGTGCGCAAGGACGGCGCGCTGGACCTCTACCACGGCGTGCTACGCGCGGTGGACGCGCAGGGCAAGCGCATCCTGGACGATGTGGACTATCAGGACTACCTGACGCATTTCCGCGAAGAGGTGAAGTCCTGGACCTACATGAAGTTCCCGTACCTGAAACAGCTGGGGCCGGAGCAGGGCTGGTACCGGGTGGGGCCGCTGGCGCGGCTGAATGTGGCCGATTTCATTCCGACGCCGCTGGCGCAGGCGGAATTCGAGGCATTCAAGTCCGCCACGGGCGGCAAGCCCAACGACATGTGCATGCACACGCACTGGGCGCGGCTGATCGAGGTGCTGCACGCGGCGGAGTCGATGCGCGACCTGCTGAACGACCCCGACATCACCGGCGGGCGGCTGATCGTGAAGGGGCCGCGGCAGGCGGAGGGGATCGGGCTGCTGGAAGCGCCGCGCGGCACGCTGTTCCACCACTACCGCGTGGGCGACGACGACCTGATCCAAATGGCGAACCTGATCGTGTCCACCACGAACAACAACGAGCCGATGAACCGGGCGGTCAACTGCGTGGCCCGCGCGATGTTGACGGGCGTGAAGGAGATCACCGAAGGGATGCTCAACGCGGTGGAGGTGGCGATCCGCGCGTACGACCCGTGCCTGAGCTGCGCCACCCACGCCTATGGGCAGATGCCGCTGGAGGTAACGCTGCTGGATGCGGCGGGGGCGGTGGTGGACCGACGTCGGAAATCGGCGGGTAAACGCCGGACCTGATTCACCCACGGGACAAGCCCGTGGGGGTCGGGGGGGAACCTCGGATCTCAATATCCACTGTCCAATATTCAATATTCAATCTTCAAGTGAACAACCGGAACCAGGACAAACGGAATCTGCTGATTTACGGCTACGGGAATCCGGGGCGGCAGGACGACGGGGTGGGGGTGGCGCTGGTCGAGGAACTGGAGGCATGGGCCAAGGCGGAGGGGCTGACGGGGCTGGCGATGGATACGAACTACCAGCTCAACGCGGAGGACGCGCTGGCGGTGGCGGAGAGCCGGGAAGTCGTCTTTGTGGATGCGGCGCGGGAGGGGCGGGAGCCCTTCGAGTTCAAGCGGCTGGAGCCCTGCGGGGAGATCGCGTTCTCGACGCATGCGATGTCGCCGGAGAGCGTGCTGGCGCTGGCGGCGGAGTTGTACGGAAAAACGCCGCCGGCCTGGATGCTGGCCATTCGGGGGTATGGGTGGGAGGTCCATGCCCCGCCCACGGCGGCGGCCCAACAGAACCGGGCCGCGGCACGGGACCACCTCCGGTTGTGGCTGCAGGCGCGTCCGCGTGGCGCGTAAAGCGGCGCGTAAAGCGGCGTGTAAAGCGGCGTTGACCGGGGTTGCGACGGCCGGCTATACTGGGCGCCCGTAGTGAAGGACCATCCGCGAACCCAAATCAGGAAGGAGAAGCCGAGATGAGCACGACCGTGGGCGATTTGTTGCAGATCAAGGGAACCAAAGTGGAAACCACCACGCCATCGGCGACGATCCTGGATGCGATCAAGCAGATGGCCGAACGTCGGATTGGCTGCCTGGCCGTCGTGACCAAGACGGGCAAACTGTCCGGGATTGTTTCCGAGCGCGATTGTCTGTGGAAAGTGATTGCGACGGGTCAGTCGCCCCGAACGCACGTGGTGAAGGAAGCGATGACGCCCCTGAAGCAGATGAAGACGGTGACGGTGGACATCTCGGTGGACGAATGCATGGCGCTGATGACGGATCGCCGGCATCGCCATTTGCCGGTGATGGCCGGCGACAAGCTGGCGGGCCTGATTTCGATCGGCGATGTGGTCAAGTACGAGATCGATGCGAAAGAATCCACGATTCAGAGCCTCGAGAAGTACATCACGGGGACGTTCTGATCGAGCGAAGCGCCTGGCGCAACGAGATGGTGGAGCCGCTTGGGGCGGGGCGCGGATAGCCGGGCGTCCGTCCTGACGGGCGGCCGTGAAGCCAACCCTGGGGGGGGATGGATTGGGAAAGGAACGATGACATGAGCAAGTCCGATACCTGTACCTGCGATACCAACGCCCCGCCGGACGAGGCGGAAAGGATGCGCCGGCTGGAGGATGTGCTGGCCGAGCACAAGGACAAGCCGGGAGGCCTGATTCCGGCGCTGCAAACCGCCCAGGGGATCTTCGGCTATCTGCCGGAATCGGCCATGCGCCGGATCGCCCAGACCTTTGACAAGCCCTACAGCGAAGTGGCCGGGGTGGTCTCATTCTATTCCTTCTTCTCGACGGTTCCGCGCGGAAAGTACGTGGTTCGCGTGTGCCTGGGCACGGCCTGTTACGTCCGCGGCGGCAATGAAGTGCTGCGAGCCTTGAAGAGCAAATTGAACATCGACGTCGGCGGCACCACGGAAGACCGCCTGTTCTCGCTGGAGGTCGGGCGTTGCTTCGGGGCGTGCGGCATGGCGCCGGTCCTGATGGTGAACGACGACCTGCACCAGCGGGTCAAGCCGGCGAAAATCGGCGAACTGCTGCAAGGGTATCTCGACACCGAAACCCCCGGGGCATCGGAGGAGGCATCATGAGTACCGGCCGCATCCAAAAGATCGAATCGGCGGCGGCGCTGGCCGCCTGCCGGGAGCAATGGCGGGCGGCCGCCGCGTGCGAATTCGAAGTCCGCGTGTGCATGGGCGGCAGTTGCCTGGCCTCCGGTTCGAAAGCGATGGCCGATGCGCTGCGCGCCGAGATCGACAAGGCGGGATTGTCCGGCAAGGCCGTGGTGCGCGAGGCGGGCTGCATGGGGCCGTGTGTGCGCGGTCCGGTCCTGCGGGTGTCACCCGGGGATGTCTTTTACCAGGGCGTCAAGGCGGAGGATGCCGCCGAGATCGTGCGCGAGCATCTCGCGGGCGGACGGACGGTGGAGCGGCTGATGGTGCGCGACGGGATTTCGGGCCAGGCCCAGCCCCGCACGGAGGAGATTCCCTTCTTCACGCGTCAGACCCAGATTGCGTTGCGCCATTGCGGCCGGATCGATCCGGAGCGCCTGGAGGAATATGTCGCCCGCGACGGCTATGCGGCCCTGGCCAAGGTGGTGGGCGGCATGACGCCCGAACAGGTGGTGGCGGAAATGAAGGGCTCGGGGTTGCGTGGCCGGGGGGGGGCGGGCTTTCCGACCTTCCTGAAGTGGGAGTTTACCCGGCGCGCGCCGGGGCCGGAAAAATACGTGTTGTGCAACGCCGATGAAGGCGATCCGGGCGCCTACATGGATCGCAGCCTGCTGGAGGGCGATCCGCACAGCGTGATCGAGGGCATGGCCATCGCCGCCTACACGGTGGGCGCGGCGCAGGGATATGTGTATGTGCGCGCGGAGTATCCGCTGGCGGTGGCGCGGCTGCGCAAGGCCATCGAACAGGCCCGGGCCCACGGCCTGCTCGGAAAAAAGATTCTCGGCAGCTCGTTTTCGTTCGATCTCGACATCCGCATGGGATCGGGCGCGTTTGTGTGCGGCGAGGAAACCGCGTTGATTGCGTCGATCGAGGGCAAGCGGGGCGAGCCGCGTCCGCGTCCGCCCTTCCCCGCCCAGAAGGGGTTGTGGGGCAAGCCGACGGTGCTCAACAACGTGGAAACCTATGCCAACGTGCCGGCAATTCTCCTGAACGGCGAAGCGTGGTATTCCCGGTGGGGCACTCCCAAGAGCAAGGGCACCAAGGTATTCGCGCTGGCCGGATGCGTCCAGAACACCGGCCTGGTGGAGATTCCCATCGGTACGCCGCTGGGCGAATTGATCTATGACATCGGCGGGGGCATCCGCGGCGGCAAGGCCTTCAAGGCCGCACAGATCGGCGGACCCTCGGGCGGCTGCATCACCCGGGAGCACCTGGATGTTCCCCTGGACTATGAAAGCCTGCAGGAGCTGGGCGCGATCATGGGGTCCGGCGGTTTGATCGTGATGGATGAGGAAAGCTGCATGGTGGACGTGGCCCGATTCTTCATTGAATTCGTGCAGGAGGAATCCTGCGGCAAGTGCGTGCCGTGCCGGGTCGGGACCAAGCGCATGCTGGAGATCCTGCAGCGGATCTGCGATGGCGACGGCGAGCTGGAGGACATCGAGCGCCTGGAGAAGCTGGGAGAATTCATCAAGGAGTCGTCGTTGTGCGGGCTGGGGCAAACGGCGCCGAACCCGGTGCTGTCGACCCTTCGGAATTTCCGCGAAGAATACGTGCAGCACATTCGCGACCAGCATTGCGCGGCGGGGGTGTGCCCGTCGCTGGTGCTGGCGCCGTGCCTCAGCGCGTGTCCGGCGGGGGTGCATGTGCCGGGATTTGTCTCGCTGGTGGGCGAAGGCCGCTACGCCGAGGCGCTCCAGCTCCACCGGGAGCGCAATCCGTTCGCGGCGGTTTGCGCGCGGGTGTGCTTCCATACCTGCGAAGGCCACTGCCGGCGCGCCTCCCTCGATGGCGATGCGGTCGCCATCCGCGGCGTGAAGCGCTTCATGGTGGACCAGGAAGTGACCATCCAGAAGCCCGAAGTCCGGGAGAACGAGGCCAATGCCGCCCGCCGGGTGGCGGTGGTTGGCGCGGGGCCCGCCGGGCTGACCTGCGCCTATTTCCTGGCGCGGTTGGGCTACAAGCCGGTGGTGTTCGAGTCCGAGCCCCGTCCCGGCGGCATGCTGGTGCAGGCCATCCCGGCCTATCGCTTGCCGCGCGAAACCCTCGCCCGGGAGATTCGCATGATCGAATCGCTGGGCGTGGAGATCCGTACGCTCCAGCGGTTGGGCAAGGATTTCACGCTGCAGGGGTTGCGCGACGACGGCTACGAGGCGGTCTTCCTGGCGGTGGGGGCACCGGACGGCCTGGCGCTGGACCTGCCCGGCCACGAGGCCAGGGGCGTGGTGGAGTCGATGGACTTTCTGCGGCAGTACAACATCCGCGGATCGGTGCCGGTCGGCCGCCACGTGGTGGTGATCGGCGGCGGCAACGCGGCGATCGATGCCGCGCGCACGGCGATGCGCCTCGGCGCCGAGAAGGTGACGGTGGTCTACCGGCGCACCCGCGAGCAGATGCCGGCCTACGCCGAGGAGATCGAAGAGGCCCAGCAGGAGGGCGTGGCCCTGCGCACCCTGGTGGCCCCCGAAGAGTTCGTGGTCGAAGACGGGCGCGTGGTTGGCCTGTTGTGCCGACAGATGACCCTCGGCGGCTTCGACCGTTCGGGCCGCCGCAAGGCACTGGCGGGCGACGACGAGTCGGTCGAGACCATTCCCTGCGACCAGGTCATCCTGGCGGTGGGGCAGCGGCTGGATGCGAAGGCGATCCTTGGCCGGACCGAACTGCCGCTGGCCGGCGGCTGGCTCCAGGCCGACCCGGTGACCGGGCAGACGGCGGCGCCCTGGCTGTTCGCCGGCGGCGACGCCGTCACCGGACCGTCATCGGTGGTCGAGGCGATCGGCGCGGGCGAACGCGCGGCGGTGGGCATCGACGTTCTGCTGACGGGCGAGAATCACGCCTTCTGGCGGGGCTATTCCGACATCCCGACGGACTACGATCCCGAGGCCGATCCGAATCCCTATCCGCGGGAGGATCTGAACCTGATTGCGCTGGACCGGCGGCGAAACAACTTCGATGAGGTGGAACTGCCGTGGAACGAAGCCACGGCCCGGCGGCAGGCGCGGCGGTGCCTGCGCTGCGACTACGGCAAGGCCGGCAAGGCGAGGGGAGTGTTGGCATGATCCAGATCCAGATCAACGGCAAATCGGTCCAAGTGGTTGAAGGCGCGACCATCCTGGAGGCGGCGCGGCAGGCGGGGGTTCAGATCCCCACGCTGTGCTTCCTGGAAAAACGCGAACCCATCGGGGCCTGCCGCGTATGCCTGGTGGAAGTGGAAGGCGCGCGCACGCTGATGGCGTCGTGTTCGTCGCCCTGCACCGATGGCATGGTGGTGCACGTCAACAGCCCCAAGGCCCGCGCCGCGCGAAAACAGGTTGTCGAACTGCTTCTGTCCGAACATGACGGCGATTGCCAGCTTTGCGAGCGCAACGAAGATTGCGAGCTGCGGCAACTGGCCAGCGACATGGGCATCCGTGACGTGGCCTATCGGGGCGAGCGCGCGGCGGCCCATATCGACCGCTCGACGCCCGGCCTGGTGCGCGACAACGCCAAGTGCGTCAAATGCCGCCGGTGCGTGACCGTCTGCACCCAGGTGCAGGGTGTCGGCGCGCTGTTCCCGCAGGGGCGCGGGTTTTCCACCGTGATTGGACCGGCGTTCGCGGCCGACCTCGACGGCGTGACCTGCGTACAGTGCGGGCAGTGCGCGGCGGTATGCCCGGTCGGCGCCATCACCGAGCGCAGCGCCATCGACGAGGTCTGGGCGGCGCTGGACCACCCGGGCAAGACCGTGATCGTCCAGACCGCCCCGGCCATCCGCGCGGCCCTGGGCGAGGAGTTCGGCTATCCGCCCGGCACGCGCGTGACCGGCCCAATGGTGACCGCCCTTCGCCAGATGGGCTTTGACGCGGTGTTCGACACCAACTTCACGGCCGACCTGACGATCATGGAGGAGGGCACGGAGCTGCTGACCCGCCTGAAAAAAGCGCTCGTGGACAAAGACAAGTCGGCGGCGCTGCCGATGTTTACGAGTTGCTCGCCGGGATGGATCCAGTTCGCCGAATTTTATTATCCGGCCTTTCTCGATCACCTCTCCACCTGCAAGTCGCCGCAGCAGATGTTTGGCGCGGTCGCCAAGACCTTCTATGCCCAGAAGATCGGGGTCCAGCCCGAGAACCTGGTCGTGGTGTCGGTGATGCCCTGTACGGCCAAGAAATTCGAAGCCCAGCGTCCGGAAATGAACGCCAGCGGCGTGCAGGATGTGGATTACGTGCTGACCACCCGCGAGCTGGCGCGGATGATCCGCCAGGCCAACCTGGCGTTCAGCGAGCTGCCGGACGGCGAGATGGACGCGCCGCTGGGCCTGTCCAGCGGCGCCGCCGACATCTTCGCCAAAACGGGCGGCGTGATGGAGGCCGCCCTGCGCACGGCCTATGAAATCGTGACCGGCCGGCCGCTGCCGGTCGACAATCTCCACGTCAAGCCGATCGAAGGACTCGAAGGCATCAAGGAGGCCGCGCTGAAGATCGAAGGCACCCAGCCATCGTGGTCGTTCCTGGAAGGCGTGGAATTGAGAGTGGCGGTCTCGCATGGCCTGGCGAACACGCGACGCCTGCTGGAGCGCATCCGGTCCGGCGAAGCCACGTATCACTTCGTGGAGGTGATGACCTGCCCCGGCGGCTGCATCGGCGGGGGAGGGCAGCCGCGCTTCACCGACGACAGCGTCCGTCTCAAGCGCATCTCCGCCATCTACGCCGAGGACGAGTCCAAGAAGCTGCGCAAGTCCCACGACAATCCGGCGGTGGCCGAGCTCTACAAGGATTTCCTGGGCGCTCCCCTTGGGCACAAGTCCCACGAGCTGCTGCACACCCACTACCACGCCCGGGAGCGGCGCTGAAGAACGGTTTCCACGGAGATTCTTCTTGCCCCGGTCCGCGATTCTGGCGGATAGTCACAGCATTTTACCGAAACAATTGATCGTGTGAAACCATGTCAGAATTAGCGAAACATGTGGATGCCAAGGCCATCGAGGCCAAATGGTATGCGTGGTGGAAGGAAAAGGGCTATTTCCACGCCGAGGCGGGGCAGGGGGGAAAGGCCTATACGATTGTGATCCCGCCCCCGAACGTGACGGGTTTCCTGCACATGGGCCACGCCCTGAACAATACGATCCAGGATGTGATGATCCGCCGCAAGCGCATGCAGGGGTTCACCACCGTGTGGGTGCCGGGGACCGACCACGCCGGCATCGCCACGCAGAACGCCGTGGAAAAGGACCTCAAAAAGCAGGGGAAGTCCCGGTGGGACATGCCGCGCGAGGAATTTCTCGAAAAGGTCTGGGCCTGGGCCACGCGCCATGGGGAAAGGATTCTCAGCCAGCTTGAAAAGCTGGGGGGAGCCTGCGACTGGGACCGCACCCGCTTCACCCTGGACGAGGGGTTGAGCGATGCGGTGGCCGAAACCTTCGTCCGGTTGTACGACAAGAAACTGATCTATCGCGGCGAATACATCATCAACTGGTGCCCGCGCTGCTGCACGGCGCTTTCCGACGAGGAAAGCGAGCACGAAGACCATGCTGGTCACCTCTACCACATCCGCTATCCGATCCAGGGCGGGCGCAAGAACCAGGGCGTGATCGTGGCCACGACCCGCCCCGAAACCCTGTTGGGCGACACCGCGGTGGCGGTCAACCCCCGCGACGACCGCTATGCCAAGCTCAAAGGCCGCCGGCTCGTCCTGCCGGTGCTGGGGCGGGAGATTCCCCTGATCGAAGACGATTTTGTGGATCCCCAGTTCGGCACCGGCGCGGTCAAGGTGACCCCCGCGCATGATCCCAACGACTTCGAAATGGGCCGCCGCCACGACCTGCCCATGATCAACGTCATGACCGACACCGGCATGATGAATGAGAATGCCGGCCCCTACCAGGGGCTGGATCGCTTCGAATGCCGCAAGAAAATCCTGGCCGATCTGGAAGAGGCCGGATTGCTGGTCAAAACGGACGCCCACGCGCACGCGATCGGCCACTGCTACCGATGCCACACGGTGGTGGAGCCGCGGCTGTCCCCGCAGTGGTTCGTGAAGATGAAGCCCCTGGCCCGCCCGGCCATCGAGGCCGTCAAGGATGGGCGCGTGCGGTTCGTGCCGGAGCGCTGGAACAAGGTCTACCTCGAATGGATGGAGAACATCCGCGATTGGTGCATCAGCCGGCAGATCTGGTGGGGGCACCGCATCCCCGTGTTTTACTGCGAGGAACCCGATTGCCAACACCAGTGGGCCGTCAAGGGACAGCCGCAAGCCTGCCCGCGCTGCGGATCGGACCGGATCCGCCAGGACCCCGACGTGCTCGACACGTGGTTTAGTTCCTGGTTGTGGCCGTTCAGCGTCTTCGGCTGGCCCAAAAAAACCGCGGATTTGGATCGTTTCTACCCCACGGACGACCTTGTCACGGCCCCGGACATCATATTCTTCTGGGTGGCGCGGATGGTCATGGCCGGCCTGGAGTTCATGGGCGAGGTGCCCTTTCATCGCGTATATATTCACGGCATGGTGCGCGACAACCAGGGCCGCAAGATGAGCAAGAGCCTGGGCAACTCGATCGACCCGGTCGACATCATTCAGGATTTCAGCGCCGACGCCCTGCGCTTCAGTCTGATCGCCCTGACGGCGACCGGGCAGGATGTCTATATCTCCAAGGAAAAATTCGAGTTGGGGCGCAATTTTGGGACCAAGATTTGGAATGCGGCGCGCTTTTTGCAGATACATACGGGCGAACAGGTCATCGATGTGGCCCATCCGGAGTTCGATCCGGGGCTGCTGACGGCCGATGACCAGCACATTCTGGCGCTGTTGCACAAGACCATCACCACCTGCGATGAGAACCTGGATCGCTGCCGTTTCAACGACTACGCCAAGTCCATCTACGATTTCTTCTGGCACGAGTACTGCGACTGGTATGTGGAATATGCCAAGCTGCCCCTGAACGGCGACGATTCCGCCCGCAAGTCCCAGGTGCTTGGCGTGATGCACTACGTGCTGTCGCGCGCGCTGTGCCTGCTGCATCCGGTCATGCCCTTCCTGACCGAGGAGCTTTGGCAGGGGATGGGCTATGCGGCGATGGCCGAATCCATCATGATCGCCCCCTGGCCCGAAGCCCTTGATGAGGAGGAACTGGCCTCCTGGGGCGTGCAGCCCGAAGCCGTGGCGTACGTCGATGCCAAGCACGCCGCGATTGGGCTGGCCCGCAACCTGCGCGCGGATTACGGCCTGGCGCCTTCCCAGGCCGCCGACTTCGTCCTGCGACCAGCGGATGCCGCGATCGGCGAGCAGGTTCGCGCCGACCGCGCGGCCTACCGGCCCTATCTCCGCGCCCAAAAGCTCGAAGTGGAGGCCGAATTCACTCCCGCGCGTCCCATGCCCAGCGTCATCACGCCCCTTGGCACTCTGTTCATGTCTCTGGAGGGTCATGTGGATATCGAGGCCGAGCGCCGCCGCCTGTCCGAGCAACTGACCAAGACCGAGCAGGACCTCGAGGCGGCCGGTCGGCGCCTGGACAACGTCAACTTCGTCAGCCGTGCACCGGCCGACGTGGTGGAGCAGGCTCGCGTTCGCAAGCGCGAGTTGCAGGAAAAGCGAAACAAACTCGCCAAGTTGATCGATGCCATGACCGCATCGTAGACCTGGTCTGGAAGCACCGGTAAGGAGATAACGCCCCATGGCCAAGGAACTGGCATTTGTCCTGATCAACCCCTACACCGTCGCCAAATCGCGTACCGGGGGTGTCATTGCCCGCTACATCAGCCGCACCGGGCTGGATTTTGTGGCCACGCGCATGTTCGCGCCCAACGCCGAACTCGCCCACGCCTATGCCGAACTGATCCGCAACGATCTCGACGTCGATCCGATTGTTCGCCCGTTGCTGGCGGATTACATCGAGCGCGAATACGGCCCCGACCCGGTCACCGGCCGCCGCAAGCGCGTCATGATGCTGCTGTTCGAGGGGGAAGACGCCATCCAGCGCGTCAAGGACGTCACCGGCCCGATTCGCCCCACCAACAGCGGGGAAGGCGTACGCGACACCTTCGGCGACTACATCCTCGATCCCGCCGGCGCGATCCACTACCTCGAGCCCGCCGTCTTCATTGGGCCCAACCCGAATTCCACGGCCGAGGCTCTCAAGCTCTGGGCCCTCTATACCGACGAGTGCGGCGGCGTGGTTGACGCGGCCGGCGACGTGCCCCAGGGCGAAACCCTCGAAGAGGCCCTGGTCATCATCAAACCCGACAACTTCCGCTTCGCCAGCGCCCGTCCCGGGCTCATCATCGACATCTTCTCCCGCTCCGGCCTGCGCATCGTCGCCGCGAAGCTCCATCGCATGACCGTCGCCGAAGCCGAAGAGTTCTACGGCCCCGTCCGCCATGTTCTCCGGGAAAAGCTCAAGGGCATGGTGATCGAACGCGCCGCCAAGGCGGCTTCCGCCGAGCTGAGCATGGAAATCCCGGACGAGGCCAAGGCCCGGCTGGGCGAGGTCCTCGCGCCGCTCTACGGCGACCATCAATTCTACCAGATCGTCCAGTTCATGACTGGCCGCTGGGGCGCGGGCCTGCTGGAAGAAGAAAAGGCCAAGCCCGGCACCCTCCAATGCCTGCTGCTGGTCTATGCCGGTGTCGGCGCCATCGCGCGCATTCGCGACATCCTGGGCCCCACCGATCCCAGCAAGGCGCTTCCCGGATCCGTTCGCCGCGAGTTTGGCCAGGACATCATGGTCAACGCCGCCCACGCTTCCGATTCCACTGAAAACGCCCGGCGCGAAATGCGCATCACTCAGGTCGGCGCCGACACGATCCGCCCCTGGGTCGAATCCTATTACCCCTGAACCCGCGTCCAACCGCAACCCCGCCAACCCCCAACCCCCGGAGGCTGACATGTTCTTCACCCCAATCGAACCCGCTCCCGCCGATCCCATCCTCGGCCTGACCGAAGCCTATCGAAAAGATCCGCGCTCCCCGAAGGTCAATCTCGGGGTCGGGGTATTCGTGGACGACCAAGGCCAGACGCCGGTTCTCGAGTGCGTCAAGCGCGCGGAGCGCCTGTTGTGGGAAAGTGAAAAGACCAAGGGCTACACCCCGATCAACGGTCCCGCCGAATTCGGCGAAGCGGTCGCGCATCTCGTATTCGGCAGCGATTTCCATGGCCTGGCCGCCCACAGCGTGGCCGTGGCCCAGACCCCTGGCGGCACCGGCGCCCTGCGGGTCGGCGCGGAGCTGCTCCAGGCGTTTCGTTCCGGCGGCACCGTCTGGATGCCCCATCCCACCTGGGGCAACCACGGCGGGGTGTACGCCGCCGCTGGCCTCGCCACGAAGAGCTATCCCTACTACGATCCCGCCACCAAGGGCGTGGATATCGACGCCATGTGCGCCGCGCTCGAGAAGGTGCCCGCCGGCGATGTCGTCTTGCTGCACGTCTGCTGCCACAATCCCACCGGGGCCGATCTCGATGCCGCCCAGTGGACGCGGGTGGGGGATGTCGCCGCCCAGGCCGGCTGGCTGCCCTTTTTCGACTTCGCCTACCAGGGATTCAGCGTCGGTCTCGAGGAGGATCGCACCGGACTCCTGGCCGTTCTCCAGAAGGTGCCAGAAGCCCTCGTCGCGTCTTCTTTCTCCAAGAACATGGGGCTCTACGGGGAGCGCGTCGGCGCCCTGTTGCTCGTGGCCGAAAGCGCCAAGGCCGCCGAAGCATCGCTGTCGCAGGTCAAGCGCCTCGTGCGCGTGCTCTATTCTAACCCGCCCAAACACGGCGCGGCCCTCGCCCGGATCGTGCTCGAAGACGCGGAACTGCGCAAGCGGTGGGTGGAAGAAGTCGAAGCCATGCGCCTGCGCATCCAGGGCGTCCGGCAGGATCTGGTGGAAGGGCTTGCCGCGCGCGAAACCGGCATCGACTTCTCCTTCATCGTCCGACAGAACGGCATGTTCTCGTTCAGCGGACTCGGCGAGGCCCAGGTCGAATTCCTGCGCGAGCAAAAAGCCATCTACATGGTCAAGGGCGGACGCATCAACGTCGCCGGCCTCACGTCGGCCAACCTGGACTACGTCTGCGACTCCATCGCCGAGAGCCTCCAGCTCTGAGGTTGCGTTTTCCATGGCGTGGAAAACATTTTTCCACAGCATGGAAAATTTCGCGGGACGTTTTCCACGGCATGGAAAATCCCGCGCCGCGCGACCTGACCGGGGGATACGTTCATGGGGAACCGAGGTGGACGGTGGCGTGGCGTTCGCGGCCGTCGTCGATGAGATGGATTTTTCCGTCGGGCTGTTCGATGCCGTCGAGCCAGAGCTGGCGGGTCTGGGTGGTGTCGGGGCCGACTTTCTTGAGTTCGACGTGGTAGAAGGTGTTGCGATAGCGGTAGGTGAGCTTGAACTGGGTCCAGTCGGGGGGGAGGAGGGGAGCGAAGGAGAGGGTGTCGGCCTGGATGCGGATGCCGAGGAGGTGTTCGACGTAGAACTGGTAGAGCCAGGCGGCGGAGCCGGTGTACCAGCTCCAGCCGCCTTCGCCTTCGTGGCCCTCGGCGGTGTAGAGATCGGCGGCGAGGACATAGGGCTCGAGTTTGTAGCGGGCGGCGGCCGCCGGGGTGTCGGCGTGGCGGACGGGGTTGAGGAGGCGGGCGAGTTCCCAGGCGCGGTCGGTCTGCTTGAGGGCGGCGCAGGCCATGGCGACCCAGACGGCGGCGTGAGTGTACTGTCCGCCGTTTTCGCGGACGCCGGGGACGTATCCCTTGATATAGCCGGGGTCCCAGGGGGCGGAGTCGAAGGGGGGAGTGAAGAGGCGGATGAGGCCGTTTTCTCGATCCACGAGTCGGTCGAGGGCGGATTGGAGGGCGGTTTGGGCGCGCTGGGGATTGGCGCCGGCGAGGACGGCCCAGCTTTGGGGGAGGGAGTCGATCTGGCATTCGGGGGATTGGGCGGAGCCCAGCGGGGTGCCGTCGTCGAAGAAGGCGCGCAGGTACCAGTCGCCGTCCCAGGCGTGGGTATCGAGGGCGTCGGCAAGTTGTTTTGCGGCGGCGGTGCATTCGTCGGCGAAGGGGGTGTCGCCGCGGGCGGCGGCGAGGGGGGCGAAGTCGAGGAGGACGCGTCGGAGGAAGAAGGCGAGCCAGACGCTTTCGCCTTTTCCTTCGTGGCCGACGCGGTTCATGCCGTCGTTCCAGTCGCCGGCGCCGATGAGGGGGAGTCCGTGGGGACCGGAGGTGGACGCGCGGCGGATGGCGCGGACGCAGTGGTCGTAGAGGGGGGCGGTTTCGTCGGTGGTGCGGGGCAGGTCGTAGACGGATTCTTCGTCGGGGTTGAGGGGGCGGGCGTCGAGGAAGGGGGCGGGCTCGTCGAGGACGCCGGTGTCGCCGGTGGCGGTGACGTAGCGGGCGGCGACGTAGGGGAGCCAGAGGAGGTCGTCGGTGATTTTGGTGCGGACGCCGCGTCCGACGGGGGGATGCCACCAGTGCTGGACGTCGCCTTCGCGGAACTGTCGGGCGGCGGAGACGAGAAGGTGGTCGCGGGTGAGCCAAGGGCATTCGTGGAGGAAGGCGAGGGAGTCCTGGAGCTGGTCGCGGAAGCCGAAGGCGCCGCCGGACTGGTAGAAGCCGGTGCGTCCCCAAAAGCGGGCGGAGAGGACCTGGTAGAGGAGCCAGTGGTTGACGAGGAAGTTGAGGGAGGGGTCGGGGGTTTCGACGTAGATGCCGCCAAGCTGGCGCTGCCAGAACTGCCAGACTTCCTCGAGGGCCTGGCGGGCGCCGTTGACGCCGCCCTGGCGGCGGAGGATGTCGCGGGCTTCGTCTTCGGAGGCGGCGGCGCCGAGGGAGAAGGTGATGCGGATCTCGTCGCTGGGGGGGATTTCAAAGGGGGCGAGGAAGGCGGCGCAGGGGTCGAGGGCGGCGCCGACGCGGTTGGAGAGGCGTTCGCGGTGGAGGGCGGCGGGATCGGCGAGGGTGCCGTTGCGGCCGATGAATTCGAGGCGGTCGGCGGTGAGGGTGCGGTCGGCGGCGCTGCAGTGGAAGAAGGCGATGCGGTCGGCGAAGTCGAGGTGGAAGGGGTTCTGGGCGAAGAGGGCGCCGCTTTGGGGGTCGAGGCGGGTGACGACGTGCATGGCGTTTTGTTCGCGGCGTTCGCCGAGGACCCATTCGACATAGGCGGCGACGGAGATGCGTCGGGGGCGGTCGGTGGTGTTGCGCAGGATGAGGGAGGTGAATTTGACGGGGGCGGAGAGGGCGACGTGGACGGTGGCTTCGCAGGCGAGGCCGTCTTCGGTGCGTTCGAAGACGGTATAGCCGTGGCCGTGGCGGCAGACGACGGGGGAGCGGCCGGGGGCGGGGCGCGGGGAGGGGGACCAGATGTGGCCGGTTTCGTCGTCGCGGATGTAGAGGGCTTCGCCGGTGAGGTCGGAGACGGGGTCGTTGTGCCAGGGGGTGAGGCGGAACTGGTGGGCGTTTTCGCGCCAGGTGTAGGCGGAGCCGGATTCGCTGACGACGGTGCCGAAGGCGGGGTTGGCGAGGACGTTGACCCAGGGGGCGGGGGGAACGGTGCCGGGGGGGAGTTGGAGGATGTATTCGCGTCCGTCGGGGGTGAAGCCACCGATGCCGTTGAAGCATTCGAGCGGACGGAAGGGGAGGGGTGCGGGGGGCTTGGGCTTGGCGGCGGGGGGCGGGACGTCGAGGTCGGGGATGTCGGGTTCGGGGACGACGCGGCGGTCAATCTGGTCGGCGAGGGTGCCGTAGCGGTCGCTGAAGACGAGGCGGGAGACGGCGCGGAAGAGGAGGCGGTCTTCTTCGGGAACCTGGTCGATGTTGCGGACGAAGATGCCGCCGGGCTGGTCGAGGAGCTTGCCTTCGGTGCCGGCCTGGACGAGGCCGATGATGGCGTCGAGGAGATTCTGGCGGTAGCCGGCGTAGGCTTCGGACCAGATGACGAGGTCGGCTTCGAGGCCTTTCTGTCGCCAGTAGGTGTGGGCCTGGACGAGGCTGCGGACAAGGTCGAGGTTGGCCTGGTCGGTGATGGAAAGCAGGACGATGGGGCGGTCGCCGGAGATGCCGTAGCTCCAGAGGGCGGACTGGTTGCGGCGGTTGGCGGCGATGACGTTGGCGCGTCCGCGGCGGTGGGCGCTGGCGTAGAGGAGGGAGCCGGCAAGTCGGGCGTAGTTCTGGACGTCGGCCTCGCTGACGCGGAGCTGGTGCAGGAGGACCTGGCTGCGGGTCCAGGCGAGCGAGAAAATGCGTTCGGGCATACGGGGGTCGTGGCAACGGTCGACGTAGACGTCCACGGCGGCACGGTCGGGGGCGAGGCCGAGGAAGGCGTTGACGCGGATGGTTTCGCCGGGCTCGATGCGGACGCGGTAGCGGATGGCGGCGGCGGGATCGAGGACAAGGCCGGCGCGGTCGGGGAGGGGCCCGGGGGCGTCGAGGGCGGTGGGGTTGCGCAGGGTGCGCCCGCGGCCGATGAAGGCGGCGCGGTCGGTTTCGAAGGTGGGTCCGCGCAGGACGGTGCCGCCAGACACGAAGAGGGTGTGGAAGAGCCAGGGATGGGTTTCGCCGGCGGAACGGGGGCGGCGGGAGAAGACGAGGGAGGCCTTGTCGCGGGCGGTGAAGGCCTGGACGAAGAGCTTGTGGAAGGCGGGATGCGCGGCTTCGCCGCGGCCGTTGAGGAGGACGACTTCGGCGTAGCTGGTAATCTCGACAGTGCGGGCGCGGCGGGCGAGATTGGTGAGGGAGAGCTGGCGCAGTTCCATGTCGTCTTCGGGGCAGACGGCGATCTGGAGGCGGTTTTGGAACTGGTGGATGGCGGTATTGAATTCGGCGGAGCCCTGGGAGAAGACGGCTTCGTAGCGGTCGAAGTCGGGGGCGAGGGGCTGGAAGGCGGGGGACCAGGTGCGGTGGGTGTCCACTTCGCGCAGGAAGAAGAAGAAGCCGTGGGCGTCCTGGACGGCGTCTTCGCGCCAACGGGTGAGGTCAAGGTTGTTCCAGCGGGAGTAGCCGCCGCCGGCGTTGGTGACCATGACGTGGTAGGCGCCGTTGGTGAGCAGATGGACTTCGGGGACGGGGGTATCCGGGGTGTCGAAGACGCGGTACATGGCCTGGAAGGAGTCGTCGGCGCGGCCGCCGGCGGTTTCGGCGACGGCGGCGGTGGCGCGGACGCGGGGGCGGGCGAGGGGGATGCGTTCTTGTAGAAGCAGGAGGCAGGATTGGAGGTGAGGGTCGGCCATGAAACGGCGCTGCATGGGCTGGCCGTGGAGCAGGTGGTCCATGGCGAGCAGGCTCATGCCGCTGTGGTGGGCCATCCAGGAGCGGACAATGGCGAACGGTTCGCCGGCGGGGATGCGGGCGGGGGTGTGGTCGATGGCTTCGTAGAGGCCGAAGCGCCCGACGGCGCCGGCGTCGGCGAGGTGTCGGAGGTTGCGGGCGGCGGGACGGGGGGCGACCATGAGGGCCATGGCGGCGGCGTAGGGGGCCATGACGAGGTCGTCGGCGAGTCCGCGCTTCATGCCGAGAGTGGGGACGCCGAAGGGGCGGTACTGGTAGATGCGATGGGCATCCACCTGGTTGTAGCCGGATTCGGAAATGCCCCAGGGGATGCCGGCGCGGCGGGCGTAGCGGATCTGGCGGCGGACGGATTCACGGCAGGTTTCGTGCAGGAGGGTGCCGTCGTAGGAGGGCATGACGAGCATGGGCATGAGGTACTCGAACATGGAGCCGCTCCAGGAGGCGAGGACGGGGGCGCCGCCGCCGGGAGCAAGGCGGCGGCCGAGATGGAACCAGTGTTCGAGGGGGAGCTGTCCGCGGGCGACACCGACGAAACTGGCGAGGCGGCATTCGGAGGCGAGCAGGTCGTAGTAGCCGGGATCGCGGGCGTGGGATTCGAGGTTGTAGCCGATGGAGAGGAGGTGGCGTTTGGCGTCGTAGAGAAAATCGAGGTCGCTGTTGGCGAGTTCGGCGCACGGGTCGCGGAGGGCGTTAAGCGCGGCGATGCGTTCGGCGGCGCGTTCGCTGGCGAGGCGGAAATGTTCGGTCCAGTGGCGTTCGCCGGGGGTGCCCGGCGGCAGGAGGGATTCGCGCCGCTGGTGGAGGGTGGCGAGGGTGCGCAGAACGGGGAGGGCTTCGAGTTCGCGGCGGGCGGCCTCGGGGAGATCGGAGAGATCGTCGCCGGCCCAGGGGGCAAAGAGGCGCAGTTCGCCGGCGAAGTCGTCGAGCTGGGACTGGAGGGCGTCGCGCCAGAAGGCGGGTTCGGGATCGGGGGCGAGGGTGTCGGCCAGCGCCGCGGCGTCGGCGGTCAAGGTGTCGAGCAGGCGGAGGATATCGCTCGGGGCGGCTGGGGCGCCGGTGAGGGCGTCGCGCCAGCCGCGCACGGCGCGGAGGGCGCGCTGGATCGCGTCGGCATCGAGGGATTGGCGGCGGGCGGCGGCGTGGATTTCTTCGAGGAGGACATCGGCGGTATCGGCGAGGCCGTCGCGCCAGGCGCGGGGCAGGACGGGGGCGTCGAGCTGTTCGGCGAGGCCGGCGCGCAGGACGATGAGCATGCCGGTCAGGTTGCCGCTGTCGACGGTGGAGACATAGAGCGGGTGGAGGGGCTTGAGGGAGCGGGTGTCGTACCAGTTGTAGAAGTGTCCGCGGTAGCGTTCGAGGCGTTCGAGGGTCTCGAAGGTGTGCTGGATGCGGGCGACGAGGCGTCCGGGGGAAAGATAGCCGAAGTCGGCGGCGGCGAGGGTGCCGGCGAGGGCCATGCCGATATTGGTGGGCGAGGTGCGGTTGGCCAGGGATTCAGGGGATTCCTGGAAGTTGTCGGGCGGCAGCCAGTGGGTGTCGGGCCCCACAAAGTGTTCGAAATAGGCCCAGGTGCGGCGGGCGATGCGCCGCAGGAAGCGGCGCTGGGCGGCGTGGAGCGGATGGCCCCGGGGCGGGCGGGTGACGCTGATGACCCAGGCGGCGACGGGAGAGAAAAACCACGCGCCGCAGAGGACGAGAAGAATCACGGGCGGAGGAGTGCCCGGCAGGAGGGCGGGGGCGGCGGCGAAGGCGGCGGCGAGAGCCGGTTCGCCGGCCATTTTGAACAGGACGTGGGGCAGGGAGGTGCGGGCGGTTTTTGCGGTATGGCTGGCGGTCTGCCACTCGAGCAGGTGGCGGCCGTTGCGCAGGCGCACGAAGACACGGACAATGGCATCGAGATAAACGATGGCGTGGTGCGGGGTGAAGAGCAGTTCCAGGAGGTCGAGGATCCAGCCTCGGGCTTCGGCGGCGACGGCCGTGCGCAGATGAACGGTCAGGGGCACCTGGCGGCCTTTGAGCAGGAGGGCGCGGGCGGAGCGCAGGACGGCGGGCAGGACAAAGGCGACCAGCAGGCCGCCGATCCAGAAGGGGGCGGCAGCGGGCACGGCGAGGGCGGCGCCGCCGAGGGCAAGGAGCCAGGCCAGGGGGATGAGGCTGCGGCGCAAGTTGTCGAAGATCATCCAGCGGGCGAGGCGTCCGAGGGGATTGGGGACGCGGCGACCGTCCGGGGCGGGCACGCGCGGCAGCAGCCAACTGGCGATCTGCCAGTCGCCGCGCGTCCAGCGGTGGCGGCGGTTGACGTCCACCAGATAGCGGGAGGGCTCGTTCTCGACGAGTTCGACATCGCTGATGAATCCGCAGCGGGCGTGGCAGCCTTCGATCAGGTCGTGGCTGAGGATGCGGTTGTCGGGAAAGCGGTCGCGGGTGGCGGCGTGGAAGGCGTGGATGTCGTAGATGCCCTTGCCGACGAACTGGCCGCGGCCGAAGAAGTCCTGATAGACGTTGGCGACTTCGCGGGTATAGGGGTCGATGCCGACTTCGCCGGCGAGCAGGCGGGAGAAGATCGACTGGCGGGCGGAGGTGAGGCTGACGGCGAGGCGGGGCTGGAGAATGGCATAGCCGGAGGTGACGAGGCGGGAGGCGGGATCGAGGCCTGGGCGGTTGAGCAGATGGGCCATGGCGCCGGCGAGGCGCGCGGCGGAGCCGGGCGGGAGCTGCGTATCAGTGTCGAGGGTGATGGCAAAGCGCATCTCGCGCAGGCGCGCCGAATCGCCTTCGATGACGGCAAAGGCGTCCATGCGGCCTTCCACGACCAGGCGGTTGAAATCGTCGAGCTTGCCGCGCTTGCGTTCGCGACCCATCCATTTGCCTTCGGCGGGGTTCCAGGTACGCGGGCGGTGGAGCAGGAAGAAGCGGGGATCGCCACCGGGGGCGTGGCGGCGGTTGAGGCGGCGGATACCCTGGACGGCGGCATCGATCCAGGCGCGGTCGGCGGGCAGGGTTTCGGTGTCGGCGTCGGGGAAATCCGTCAGCAGCGCGAAATAGAGGTTGGGGATGTGGTTGGCGAGAAAGCGGATTTCGAGGTCTTCGATAAGGCGGGCGGAGGCAGCGGGCGGGCCGAGGAAGGTGGGCACCACGACGATGGTGCGCTGGTCGTCCGGGAGTCCCTTGTCGAAATCGAGGCTGGGGAGAGAGTCGGGCGGCACGCAGATGGTCAGCAGCCAGTTGACGATGGAGAGCGCGGGCCGGGTGAGGGCAAAAGCGGTGACGGTCAGCAGGAGGGCGCCGCCCCAGGACGGGAGGGAGCCGGCGAGGAATGCGGCGAATGGCAGCGTCAGCAGCGCGGTGAGGGACAGAAACGCCAGCAAATAGAGTGCGAGGGGGCGGCGTTTGAGAAAGCGGCCGAGGTGTCGGAAGACCGGGATCGGACAGCGGAGGCGGCGCTCGAGGTCGCGGCGGCCGGCGTCCACGAGGAAGTAGCCCACGTGGCACTCGCGCCGGTCGGCGCCGGCCTGGCGGCGCTCGGCGGCCATGGCGACGACGGTTTCGGCGACATCCACCTCTGCCTTGCGGGCATGGCGGGCCAGCTTTTCGACCTGGGTGCGGTAGCGGTTGCGGGTGCGGAAATCCATCTGCGGATGGACGCCCGTGGGATCGCGCCGCAGGATGGACTCCGTGGCGCTGAGCGATTCGACGAACTCCTTCCAATCCACGGCGGCCAGCGCGCGCATGCTGGTGATGGAGTTGCCGGTGGTGACGTGGTTGGCGGCCTGGGCCTGGTTTTCGCTTTGCTGGATGCGCTCGATGGACTGGCCGTGCTCGGCGAGTTCCTGCTCGATCCAGTTCAGGGCCAGGCCGAGGGCGGGATTGACGCCGTCGATGTTGGCGACCAGCTCGGAGACAAAGGGCGGGGTCAGGGCGGGGGCGGCGCGGACGAAATCGCCGAGGGTGGTGACGAACTGGCGCGGATTGGATTCGACAACCTGGAGGAAGAGATTGGCCCAGACGAGAGCGGCGTCGCGCTGGCTGCGGCGCCAGGCGATGCGCTGGGCGACCAGGTGGAGGTTTTCAATGAGCGACAGCCGCAGCATGATGGGGACGGCCCAAAGTTCTCCGAGCGAGAGGGGATGGACCGTCTGATAGGCGCGGATGAAATGCGAGAGGTTGTCGGGGTCCACCTGGCCGTCGCTGTGGCGGACGAGTTCCAAGACGACATCATAGATGCGGGGAAAGCCCTTGCGGGGCCCGGCGGTCAGGCGGGGCAGTTCGCGGCTGTAGCCCGGTGGCAGGTGGGCGCGGGCCAGCTCGATCTGCTCCTGGATCAGGTGATAGTTGTCCAGCAGCCACTCGGCGGCGGGGGCGATGCGGGATCCGCGGCGCACGCTCTCGGCGATGATCTCGTGGCAGCGGTGGATTTCATCGGCGCTTTTGGCGAGCTGATGGAGCAGCTTTTCCGGTTTGCGCACTACCTCGACCTGGTGGTTCTTGGCGAGAATCTTGGCGTAGTTTTCGAGCTGGTTGACGCCGAAGAGCTCGGCGCGGATGGACATCTCCTCCTGGGAGGGCGGCTGGAGATCGGGCCGGGAGGCGCGGGCTTTCTTGATCCACCCCTTCAGGCGGAAGCGCTTCCAAAGGGATGGCTCGCCGCCTCGCACACGACGGGCACGGCTTTTGGGGAGAATGGGTTTCCTCGGAGTCTTCAACATCGGGGCGATTCTAGAGAGAAACCCCGCCGGCATCAACATTCAATGCCGGGATATTCAAAGCCGGCCATCCGGGATGGCGGGGAATTCACGGGTGTTCTCGGGAAAAAGCCGGGTAAGGGTGGACGAGGAAGTGTGGAAGGGAAGAGTTGGCGAGAAAGTGTAGAGGGGAAGAGCAGAGGAGGAAGTGGGGGGGGAGAGGAGGCTCAGGTATCGGGGATGGGGCGTAGGGGGGCGATGCGGTAGATGCGCATGGCGGGCGGCTCGTTGGTGTCAGTCCATATCGCAGCGCCGCGGAACAGTTGCTGGGTGATCCACGCTTCCGTCGGTTCGCCGTTGGCCCAATGAATCTGGTACACCCGGTTGGGGGAGGCCGGCCAGGCGACGACGGGCGGCTGGTCGTCCTCGACGTGAATGGAGGTGATACGCGGGTAGGAATTGGAATCGTTGGGATCCGTATCGGCGACGTATTCCTGCCACGCCGGGTAGCGGTCTTCGTCAACGTCGGCCAGGGCGGCAGCATCGAAATCGTTGGTCCAGCCGTGTTCCGCCAGCCACCATTCGGGCGTGTCGTGGATGGCGAGGTTTTCAGCAAAAATGGCGCGGGCGGATTTGGGAACATCCATGATGAGGGCGAGGAAGTTGTTGGTGCCGGAAGCGCTGTTGGTCCAGCGGCGGAAGTGATAGTAGAGGTCCGGGATGGCGGTCAGAACGGTGGGTTGGTGGGCGGGCTGCCAGGAACTGTCGGGCAGGACGGACCCGTGCGGGCCGGCAGCGGTTTCGAGCCAGAAGTTGGTGGACCAACGCCAGGTCAGCACGGCGTGGTTGGTGACGGTCATGGTGAATTCGGTGGCGATTCCCTCGTCGGGATCGTGCCCGGTCAGGGCCCAGCCCAGGCAAACCAGTTGGGTGCCGCCGGCGGGGTCGGGGACGGCAATGGAGTTGGACACGACGGTGTCGAGCAGGAACGTATGGACGCCGGCAGGAGGGGTGGCATCGCCGTGGGCGCTTACGATGGCCAGATCGTAGAGGCCCCAGACTTCTAAGAGATGGGTCACGACGGGGGCGGGTTCCCAGTTGGCATCGCCCGGCTGCGAGGCCGCGATAGCGACCCGGCCGGTGCTGGAAAACACCAGTTGGTTCTCGTTGGTCAACTGGGCGGGGCCCAGGACGACCTCGAAACCCACGGCCAACCCGGAGTCGGCCGTGGCCGACAGTGTGACGACATTGGTGATGAAGGGATCCGCGATGGGCGGGAAATCGATGGCTTGGGCATGGCGGGCGCCGGTGCCGGCGAACAGCAGATTGGTCAGGGGGGTGGGCGAGTCGGAGTCCAGCGAGAGGGTGGCCTGGTAGAGGCCGGCCGTTGGAGGCGAAAACACCACGGTGAAATTGGACGAGCCACCGGATTCCACGGTGTCGGGAATGCCAGCGAATGCAAAGCATCCGTCGTTGGCGCCGTTGGTGGTCCAGCCATGGACGTGCAGGTTGGAGGACCCGAGATTGCGCAGGGTGAAGGTGTTGGTCCGGGACTGGCTGATGAGCACCGGGCCGAAGTCGGTGCCCTTGGCGAGGGAGGGAGGTTCGGAATCCACGACGGGCGCGCCGTTGGTTCCCACCAAGGAGAGGCCCGTGGATGCGCGCAGCACAAATCCACGAGGCTGGCCGTTGTAGAGGCCATGGCCGGCGATTTCGTTGGAGTCATTGATGTCGAGGGCATGGGTCAGCACCCAGTCGGAGTCCGGGTCAATCAAGTCGTTCAGGTTGAGCATGTCGCCGTTTCGCCACAGGAAGGCCTGGTTGGGGCCGCCCGGCATGTCGGCGGTGCCGACGATCCATGTCCGATTGTTGATGCCGTAGGCCCAGGAGTTGTTGGTGGGCCCGCCCAGCACGCCGAGGCCTTGCATGAGATGATTGGTGGGGTTGGGGCTGCCGGCCGGGATTTTCCAGACGCCGTTGGAGGGGGTGACCAGGAAGGCGTGGCGTGGATAGACCGTATTGGTGATGCCAGTCCAACCCACGACCTGGCCGGAATCATTGATGGCGTGGGCGCCACTCATGGAGCCCCAACTCAAGTATGTTCCGAGCGCGCCCAGCACACGCATTTCGCCGGAATCGTGGATGCCGTTTTCATTGTCATCGTTCCATACATAGCCCCACCAGCGGTCGTTCGTGGCCCAGAGGAAGGTGATGCCGCAGACGATGCCGTCAGCGTTGATGTCATAGGCGTCACAGGAAAAGACGTTTTGATAGGGCGTGACGTGGATCAATTGCCCATCGCGCCAGACAAAGGTGTGATTGTGGGTGTTGTTGGTTTGCCGGGAGGATCCCGTGATATCTCCGGCAGAGTTGATGCCGCGTCCAATGCTGTTGGGCCCGCCCAGGGTGCCGATGGAGGTCATGATTCCATTCGAGTACTGAAAGGCGTGAAAGTTGGTGGGCGAGACGCTGGCGCGGCCGGTGATCTCCCCGTGGAGGTTGATGTCCATGGCGATGGCGTGGGAGCCCACCGGCAGGAAGCCAAGGGAAACCATGACGCCATGTTCCCAGAAGAAGGCGTTGGTCCGGCCATCGGCATCCAGCGCCCAGCCGACGACCTGGGCATGGTCGTTCAGGGCGTTGGCGGCGCTGGCGCCGCCGCCCAGGGTTCCCAGGTCGATCACCTGATACTCCGCGGCGAGAGCTGGAGAGTGGATACTCGCCAGGAGCAGGACCAGGGCCGCAAGGGGGTGATACGTTTTAGGGCGCGTGTGCATGCCGGAGTTGCCTGCATCGTAGCTACTGTTAAGGAAGAGTCAATGTCCCATCTGCGCGAAAGAGCCTGGAAAGGGGTCGGTTGACACCAGATGCGATGGTGCGTAACGTTCGTGGTTCTTCGGAGGAATTCCGGAGTTCGGCTGGGGAGGCGATGCCGGCAAAGCCCCACCAGATGCAAAAGCCGCCGGCGGTCTGGGCCGGATAGGACAAAAGGAAGACAATGGCACTGTTACTCTATTTGGTGGGGGCGCGTTCGGCGGGAAAAACCGCGGTCTTTGATGCGCTGATCCAGACGCCGGAGGGTCCGCATTTCGCGACGAAAGGGGCGCACCGGCTGGGAACGGTCAAAGTCCCGGACGACCGGCTGGCCGTACTGCGGGACCTGTTCCAGCCCAAGAAATATATCCCGGCGGAGATCACGTTTGTGGATGTGGCGCTTCCGGCCAATGCCACCGGCAGTGGATTCGGGACCCTGAATGCATTCCTGGGCGAAGCGGATGCGTTTGCCCTGGTGGTGCAGTCGTTCGGGGATACGGATGGCGCCGGCAATCCGCTGGATCCGGCCGGTCAACTGGATTCGGTGCTGCTGGACCTGGCCATGGCCGACCTGGAGAAGATCGAGCGCCGAATGGAGAAGATCGACCAGGAAGTCAAGCGGGGGTTGAAGCAGAGCCTACCCGAACTGGCGGTGCTGGAGAAGTGCAGGTCGGCCCTGGACGAAGGGCAGGCGCTGCGGGATCTGGCGTTGTCGGCGGATGAGCAGAAACGGGTGAGCAGTTTTTGTTTCCTGTCGCAGAAGCGCTTGCTGGTGGTGGCGAATACGGGCGAGGAGGATCCGGGTGGGGCACAGTGCGGTGCGCTGCGGGAAGCCTGCAACGCCAAGGGGCTTCCGCTGCTGGCGTTCTGCGCGCCGCTGGAGGCGGAAATCGCCGCATTGCCGCCGGAAGATCAGACGGGATTTTTGTCGGACTATGGCCTGACGGAGCCGGCGCGGGCGCGGCTGATTCCAGCCGCCTATGCCACGCTGGACCTGATCAGTTTCTTTACGGTGGGGCCGGACGAAGTCCGGGCCTGGACGCTGCGCCGGGGGGATTCGGCGGTGGTCGCGGCGGGAAAAATCCACACCGACCTGGCGCGGGGATTCATCCGGGCGGAGACGGTGGACTCGGCGACCCTGATCGAGAAAAAGACTCTAGCCGCCTGCCGCGAGGCCGGCGTGCTGCGGCTCGAAGGCAAGGGCTACATCGTTCAGGATGGCGACGTCATGGAGATCCGCGCCAACGCCTGAAGTCCGGCGCAGGCGTGACCTGGTCCAGGAAGGGGGGGCGGGGGCCGGCCGGTTGCGGATCGGCGAGCCGTGTCAAGGTTCAGGTTGAGGTGGCGGTTGCCACCTTGCGCAGCGCGGCACCGGCACGAGCCTTTTTGCGGATGGCGGTGTTCTTGGGGATGATGCCCTGTTTGGCCGCCTTGTCGAGGGCGGAGCAGAAGGAGCGGTAGGCGGCCGCGGATGGGTCGGCGGCGCCGGCATTCAGGCTGGAGACCAGTCCTTTGCGCAGGGTTTTGATCTGCGACTTCTTCTTAACGTTGCGGCGGCGCGCCTTCTCGGATGTGCGGACGCGTTTTTCTGCGCTTTTGATATTGGGCATGACGGTTCCCTTTGTTGGTTCAATTCAAAAAAGTGCGGTCAGTCTAGCGGGGGGGGGCGGGATGTCAACGGGTTTTTGCAACAAGGGGGTTTCCGGGGGTTGCATCGCGGGGGGGCAGTCTGGCATAGTGCGCAGCCTGTTGTGATGTAACCCAGAGCTTCATTGAAGGAGTCAACCAATGGCGGAATTGAATTACGGAATGTCGGAACTGGCGCAGGAGATCCGTGGCATGGTGCGCGAGTTCGCGGAATCGCGCGTCAAGCCGGTGCGTGCGGAGTTGGATGAAACCGGGGAGTTTCCAACGGCGTTGCTGCGCGAACTGGGCAAGATGGATTTGATGGGCCTGTATATTCCGGTGGAGTACGGCGGGACGTTTGAGGGGGACAGCCTGCCCAACCTGATTGCGGTGGAAGAGTTGAGCCGCATTTGCTGCGGGGTGTCGGTCTCGTATGCGGCGACCGGCCTGGGTGCCGACCCGATTCTGCTGGGCGGCAGCGAGGAGCAGAAGAAGAAATTCCTGCCCCCGCTGGCCAGCGGCGAGAAGTGGGCGGCGTATGCGTTGACGGAGCCCAATGCCGGATCCGACGCGGGCTCGATCCGCACCACGGCCGTCAAGAAGGGGGACACGTACGTGCTGAACGGCACCAAACAGTGGATTACCAATGGCGGGGAAGCGGACATCTACACGGTCTTTGCCGTCACGGACAAAAACCGCGGGGCGCGCGGCGTGAGCTGTTTCATTGTGGAAAAAGGCATGCCGGGATTCAAGTTCGGCAAGAAAGAGAACAAGCTGGGCATCCGATGCAGCGCGACGCGCGAGCTGATTTTCGAAGACTGCGAAGTGCCGGCGGCGAACCTGATCGGCCGCGAGGGCACGGGTTTCATCTGGGCGATGAAGACCTTTGATGTGTCCCGCCCGGGGATCGCCGCGCAAGCGGTGGGCCTGGCGCAGGGGGCCCTGGATGAAGCGGTGGTGTATGCGAAGGTGCGCGAGCAGTTTGGCCGCCCGATCATCGCCAACCAGGGGCTGAGCTGGATGCTGGCCGACATGGCGACGAAAGTCGAGACGGCCCGGGCGCTGACCTATGCGGTGGTGCGGGCGATCGACCTGGGCGCCAAGGACTACTCCAAGTTCTCGGCGATGTGCAAGGTCTACGCCTCGGATGTGGCGATGCAGGTGACGACCGACGCCGTTCAGGTGTTCGGCGGCTACGGCTACATGAAGGAATATCCGGTCGAAAAGATGATGCGCGACGCCAAGATCCTGCAGATCTACGAGGGGACGAACCAGATCCAGCGCGACATCATCGGATTGGCGCTGAACAAGGAATACGCCGCAAGCGCCAAGAAGTAGAAATGGGCGCACCCGCGGCCGAGGCCGGCGGCGGGGCGTGCCGATGCGCAGGAGAATTCGCCATGCATATTGTCGTTTGCCTCAAGCAGGTTCCCAATACCACGCAGGTCCGGATCAACCCCGAGACCAATACGCTGGTGCGCGAAGGCGTCGAATCGATCGTGAATCCCTTCGACGAAAACGCGCTGGAGATGGCGCTGCAACTCAAGGAAGCGCACCCGGGCACGAAGGTGACCGCCCTGACGATGGGGCCGCCGCAGGCGGCCGAGGTTCTCAAGGAGGCGGTGGGACGTGGAGCCGATTCCGTGATGCTGCTGTGCGACATGGCCTTTGCCGGATCGGATACCTGGGCGACCAGTTATGCACTGAGCATGGCGATCCGGAAGATGGATCCCGCGCCGGACCTGGTGCTGTTCGGCAAGCAGGCGATCGACGGCGATACTGCGCAAGTCGGGCCGGGCGTGGCCGACTGGCTGGGGCTGCCCTGCGTGGCCTATTCGCGCCGGATCGAAATCGCGGATGGCAAGGCGATCGTGGAACGCGCGTATGAGGACGGCTACGAAAAGCTGGAGGTGCCGCTGCCCTGCGCCTTGACAGTGTTGAAGGAGGCCAACGTGCCCCGCATGGCTTCGCTGCGCGGAAAAATGGCGGCCAAGAGGCTGGTGATCGAGCCGATGACCGCGGAGTCCATTGGCGCCGATCCGGCCAAACTGGGGCTGTCGGCCTCGCCAACCCGCGTGGTGAAAATCTTTTCGCCACCGCCGAAGACGGGCGGAGTGAAATGGCAGGGCGAAGAGCCGGCCGTGGTGGCGCGGAAACTGGTGGATTTGATGGCCGAGCGCAAACTGATCTAGGAGGAGGCGGGTCATGGGATTGAAGATTGATTTGGATTTGTGCACCGGCTGCGGCGCGTGCGTATCGGTTTGCCCCTTTTGCGCGCTGGTGCAGCGCGCGGAAGACGGCAAGGTGGAGGTCAACGAAGCCTGCACGGCCTGCGGCGCGTGCGTGGAGATCTGCCCGGTCGGGGCCCTGAGCCTGAGCGTGGAGGAGAAGAAGGTCGCCGCCGCGGACTTGGATGCCTATCGCGGCCTGTGGGTGTTCGCCGAACAGCGCGAGGGACAGATCCAGGAAGTGGCCTTTGAACTGCTGGGCGAAGGACGCCTGCTGGCCGATCGCCTGGGCGTGGAACTGGGCGCGGTTCTGCTTGGTCACCAGGTGCGGGAGTTGGCCGGAACGTTGTTCGAACACGGTGCGGACAAGGTCTATGTCGTGGACCATCCGGCGCTGGGAACCTACACCGCCGAACCGTACTCGGAGGCGATGAGCGCGCTGATTCGTACCTACCAGCCCGAAATCGTCCTGGCGGGCGCCACCAGCATCGGGCGCGGCTTCATCGCCCGCGTGGCGATCCAGGTGGATGCCGGCTTGACGGCCGACTGCACCGAATTGGATGTGGATCTGGAAAAGCGCCTGCTGCTGCAGACGCGCCCGGCATTCGGAGGCAACATCATGGCGACCATCATCTGCCCGGATCACCGGCCGCAGATGGCGACCGTTCGGCCCAAGGTCTTCAAGCATCCGAATCCCGAATCCGGACGTACGGGCGATTGGATCGTCGAGTCCCTCGACCTGAAGGATCCCGTGGTGCGGGTGCTGGAACAGGTCAACGCCATGAAAAACGAAGTGAACGTGGCCGGCGCGGAATTCATTGTGACCGGAGGTCGCGGCCTGGGGGCGCCCGAGAATTTCAAGCTGATGGCTGAATTGGCGGAGGCCCTTGGCGGGGCGGCGGTCGGCGCCAGCCGCGCCGCCGTGGATGCGGGATGGATTTCCAGCTTCCACCAGGTCGGACAGACCGGCAAAACGGTCCGGCCCAAGATCTACATCGCCTGCGGGGTGTCCGGCCAGATCCAGCATCTGGTGGGCATGAGCAGCAGCGATACCATCATTGCGATCAACAAGGATCCCGACGCCCCCATATTCGGGGTGGCGGATATTGGGATCGTGGGCGACTTGTTCGAGGTCGTGCCGGAGTTGATCAAGGCCTTGCGGCGCTAAACCGCGACGGGAAGTGCGGGAACCGGCAGCCTGTTGCGTCACGTTTGGTCGTCTGCGAAGGGGACCTTTTGTCCACCTTTTGCTTGCACCCACCCGGGAATTCATGGGAGAGTCCCCGATCGCAGCATTGGATTGCGGACAGCATCAGACAACCAGGGAGAGTATCGATGAGGCAGAGAGCATTAGGCATACTGGTCGGTGGGCTATTGATGTGCTTGTTCAGCGCATGCGCGTCTTGGAACATCAATGTGAGCAAACTGCAACTGGGCATGGAGCCGGAGGCGGTGAGAGATGCCATTGGGGATCCTTTCTCCATTCGCGCCGCGAAGGTGTATGCCTCGGATGAATGGACAGAGGTGTGGGAGTATCTGCCTCCCTGGTTTACGTGGACCCCCAAGACCTACTGGGTCTATTTCGAGAATGGGCGCGTGGTGCAGTGGGGCGAGCCGGGCGACTTCACCGGATCCTCCTCGACCGTGCGCGAATACAATCCGAGCAAGAGCGGTCGATAGGGAACACCCTGTCCAGGCCGGGCCCTCGCAGTTTTCCCGAACTGCCATGGGCACCGGCCGGTCCCCATGCGCAACCGTTTTCAGATCAACGCGTCGGCCCTGCAACGCCCGGCACCTCGGATGCCGCGGCGTTTTCGGAACCGCGGTTGGGCGCTTTTGGGGGCCGGGCTTGCCTGTTCATGGGCCGGCCTGGCCGGCGCGCAGACGTTGCGCCTGGGGCCGTTTGACATGACGCTGGCCGGCCGGGTCGACTTTGCCTACGACAGCAATGTGGACGGCTCCTATCCCGCAGAGGCGCGTGACGATGTTGTACAGGATGACTTTTACTGGATGCCGTCGCTGACGTTGCAATCGAGCTCGGTGGCGATGCAACCCAGCACCACGATGAGTCTGTCCTCCGGAATCGCCTATCAGGATTATCTGCGTCGCAACGAATTGGATACGATGCTGTATTTTGCAGGCGTCAATATTCAGCGCAGTCATCCGCGGTTGACCCTCAGCGGTGTTGGGCGGATCGACTATTCGGTGGACAGCATGGAGGACCAGTACCGGCCGGGCGGCATCACGCGCGACCCAACCTTGACCCAAACAGCGAACGGTGCCGCGGTGTGGAACTACCGCCGACTATCGCTGAATGCGGGAGCCAATTTCACTCGGGAACGGCATGACTTCGAGGAATACCAGATCGCGGATAAGGATGAGACCAGCTATCAAGCGGGCGCGAGGTTCGCCGCCTTTTCCTGGGGCAGTCTATTCTACACCTGGGAGCGGACCATGACCACCATGATCATGACCGGTGAGGAGACGGATGACACCTCGGAGTCCTTTGGCGTTTCCGGGGCCATTCCACTCGAATTGCTCCGTCGCCCGCAAGTCACGTACTCCTTTGGCTATTCGCGCGAGCAGAAAGTGACGGAAGATAGCACCGATGACACCGGCTGGGAGATGACCCACACCGTCACGGTCTCCGACCAAATTGAGTTCAGTAAAACCACGCGACTGACCGGCACGGCATCCTGGGTCAACGATGTCACACCGGATGACGAAGATCAGATCACCTTTCAGTACAACCTCAACTTGAGCCAGCAACTTGGCCCGCGGGCCCAGCATGCCCTGACGTTTACCCACGAGCCGCGCCCGACCTTTGGATCGACCGTCGATACGGAAACGCGCACGTATGGCTACAGCTTGGGCATTCGCGACGTGTTTGTCTATGGCCTGACCTTTTCCTATGGAGTGACCTACGACGAAAGCACCCCCCTCACCAGGGGATCCCTCACCGAAAAAACCCTGTCGCACAACACCGGTCTTTCTCATTCCCGGCAGTTTTCGCGCAAACTCAGCCGCACGCTCTCTTATCAGTATACCTGGGAGGACTCCAACTTCCAGAGCGGCGATCCAATGGAAAAACACCTGGTGGTGTACGGGCTTTCGTATGTTTTCTAGCCCTTTGGTGGTGCAATCTGCGATTGTCGCCGCAAGGGTTAGGGTGTAGAGTGTGCAGCATGATTTCGGGCACTCGCCATTCCATTGCCGGCCGAATGTGGTTCGTCGTTGTCCTGACGGTGTGGATCGGGGCTATTGACGTTTGCGCCCAGGTTCGAACGGTGGATGTTTCGAGTCGCCGGATCATGGCTGGCGACCGTCTGAATATCACGGTTCGCGAACAGCCCGACATGTCGCGGGTGTACGCGGTGGCCGGGGATGGAACGATCGACTTTTCTTTCGCGGGCCGGGTCCTGATTGCCGAGCTGACTTCCGACGAGGCTGCCCGCAAGCTGGAGTCCGTTCTGGAGCAGAGCTATTTCAAGGAAGCCAACGTCACCATCTCCATTGCCAACTTCGTGGAGGGGGATGTTCTCATGACCGGGGCGCTGCGCAGCCCGGGAACCTTGCCCTTCCGTGGCGATTCGATCCTGACCCTGCTGGAGGCGATTGTCCGCAGCGGCGGATTAGCTGACAACGCGGCCGGGGATCGGGTCCGGATCTTGCGCTGGATCCCCGGCGGCAGCATGGAGCGAGATATCATCGAGGTGGATGTGCTTGCCATTCTGGAGAATCAGGATTTCTCGAAGGACCAGTATCTGCGCCCGCGCGACATGGTGGTCGTGCCGACCCGCGGAGGAGAAGACCAGCGCAGTGAATTTCTGGCGCTGGGCGAAGTTTCCAAGCCGGGGTTTCATCCGTATAGCGAGGGGTTGGATGTAATCAAGGCGGTCACTCGGATGGGGGGGCTGGGAGAAAACGCCGACTGGAGCGGGTCGCGCATCCTGCGTCCGCGCCCAAGCGGGGATTATGGCGTGGTTCCGCTGGACTTGGGGCGATTGTTCGGTGCAGCCGACATGAGCATGAATGTGCCGGTTCAAGCCGGGGACATTTTTTTTGTTCCTTCGACCCGCAGCCAAGTCCGGGAAATCATCTATCTGCTGGGCGAGGTCAACCGCCCGGGCGCCATCGCCCTGCGGTCCGGGCCGCATGCCACGGTCGCCCGCTTGATTTTGGAGCAGGGCGGGACCACCCAGTTCGCCAATCCGGGCCGCGTGCAGATTCAGCGTACGGCGCCGGATGGAAGCAAGCGGACCATGGTGGTAGATGTCGGGCGCATTTTGAAGCAAGGGGCGTTTGAAGAGGATGTGCCCCTACAAGATGGCGACGTGGTCATTGTCCCCGAAAAGGGGTTGGGATTGCTGGGGTTCTGATATGCGCGACATGATCCAACGCCCGGATACAACCCCGGCGCCGCCTCCAGCCGACATGGAGGGGGCGTCGCCTTTGCAGAAGGGGATCGATATCCGGAAATATTTCTACGTGATCGCCAAGCGGTTGTGGCTGCTGCTGCTGTGCTTCATGACGGCGATCGTGATCATGTTGGTGATGATGGCGCGGCAGGTGCCGGAATATCAGGCGACCGCCAAGATCCAATTGCGCCGGAGCGTGGGGCTGCCCGCCAGCCTGCAGCAGCAGGACATGGCCTCCATCCTGGGTGACTATGCCCAAACGCAGCGCAACATCATCCTGAGCCGCGAGGTGATCCAACGCGCCCGTGACATCCTGGGGCTGACGGGAGCCGAGTTCGCCGCGCGGTATGTGGGCATTACGGTTTCGCCGGTCTGGCAAACCGCGATCATGAATATCCGCGTGACAGGCTTGGAGCCGGCCTTTTGCGCCGATTACGCCAATGCGGTGGCGGATGCGTTCCTGGAATTCAAGGAACTCGAGCGGGCGGACAGCTCCGAGAACACGGCGGTAGTTTTATCCCAGCAGGCCGATCGCCTGGCCGAAGACATCGCGCGCAAGGAAGCCGAATTGCTGGCGTTTGTCCGTGAAAACAGCGTGGTGGGCATCCAGCAGCGCGGGAATGTGGCGGCCAACCTCCTGGCCCAGTTGTCGCGTCAATCGGCCGAGTACCGGACCCAGCGCATGCTGTTGGAGGCGCAACAGCCCCTGCTGGCCCAGGCACCGGATGAAGTCGTGCTGGCCACGCTGGAATACGGTCTTCCTTCGCCCGCCTTCGGCCCGGTCGCCGAGGGCGAGGCGCCGGAAGGGGCGGAAACCATTCTCGAGCGCGGGCTGGTGAGCATGCCACAATGGGGCACGCTCAAGCGTGAAAATGCGACGCTGGAAGCCAGGCTGTTGGCCTACCGAAGAAAATACCGCGATGCCCACCCGTTGATTCAGCAGACCTTGCAACGCCTGGAGCAGAACGAAGAGGCGATCCGGGTGGAAATCCAGTTTGCGCTCAAACAGTACTACTCGCAGCTCGAGGCGCTGGGCATTCGCGAGCAGGCGGCCGGTCGGGTGGAACAGCAGTGGGAAGAGCAGGCGCTGGACATCGACCGCAAGCAAAAGGAATACGAAGGCCTGCAGCGCAGCCTGGGCCGGATGCAGCGGCTGTATGACCTGCTGATCAACCGCTTGCAGGAGGTCGACATCGCCGCGGGCATCCAGATGGAATCCGTTCGCATTCTGGAGCGGGCCTTGACGCCGGGCGCGCCAATCAAACCCCGCAACCTCCAAAGCCTTTTCATGGCGGCGTTGATCGGCCTGGGGGTGGGGGTGGGCCTGATTTTCGCGTTGGAATTCATGGATGATTCGATCCGCTATCCGGAGGAGATTCCGCGAACCATGGGCATCCCGTGCCTGGGGCTGGTTCCCACGGCGCACTGGAAACAGGATGACGACTCCTCGTACTGGATCGCCAAGGTGGATTCGTCCAGCGGCTTTGCGGAGGCCTATCGGAACATTCGATCGGCCCTCCTGATGAACCCGACGGGGCGTTCGTTCAAAACGCTTACGATTACCTCGTCGGTGCCGAAGGAAGGCAAAACCACGACCAGCGTCAATCTGGCCACCAGCTTCGCGCAGGCGGGGCAGAAGGTGTTGCTGGTCGATGCCGACCTGCATCGCGGCGGCGTTCATCGCGTGTTCGGTTTGCAGGCCGGTCGCGGGTTGACCGACATCCTGAACGGTCGCATGTCCATGCCGCAGGTCGCGCAGCCCACCGCGATCGAGGGGTTGGATTTCATCGGGACCGGGGCATTCCCCGACAATCCGGCGGAATTGGTTCTGCGCAAGAGCATGAAGGAATTCCTGTCGACGGCCTCCGCCGAATACGACCTGGTGATTCTGGATGCGCCGCCGATCCTGGCGGTTTCCGAGTCGTCGGTGATTGCCTCGCTGACGGATTGCGCCCTGCTGGCGATCTGGAGCGGACGGACGTCGCGCAAACTGGTGCAGGTGGGCATCCGTCAACTGCAATCCCGCGGCGCCCACCTGGTCGGGTGTGTGTTGAACAACCTCGATTTGACCCGCATGGGCACCTATGGGGCCTACAGCTACTACCACTATTACGGCTACGACTATCGCTACGAGGAGGATCGTCCACCCGCTACACCCGGTGCCGGCGCACCGGTTTCGTAGGCGAACGGAACGGCAGTTGGGCATTGCACCATGGTCGTTATCTTTCATCGAGGATCCAAGGTCGGCAAGCGACACCTGTTCCTCACCTTGGGCGACTGGTGCATTATCGGGGGTGCGCAATTGGCGGCGGTCTACTTGCGCCTGGGCGGAGCGGATGGCACGGCCTACCTGAGCCGGCACTGGCCCACCTTTCTGCTCGCGGTCGCCATCTACATGCTGGTCTTTTATGCCGGGGGCATGTACGAACCGCCGACCCGGCAACGACGGCTGGATTTCGACTTCCTGCCGCTGACCATCACGTCCATTGCGGCCGGCATCACCGGCCTGGTTCTCTATACGCGCCCGGTGATGGTGCTGGGGCGGGGCATCTGGGGCATTTCCTCGGTCTTGATCATGCTGATGACGTATGGATTGCGCCATGTATATTCCCGCATGATCCGACAAGGTTATTTCCTGCGCAAGGCCGCCCTGATTTGTGATCATCCGGATCGGGCCGCCGATCTGTTGAAACTGCTGGACAAAAGCCAGGGGTCGCCGTATTGGGTGGCTGGCGCCGTGGTCTGCGGGGCCATCCCGGCCTCCGCCTATCCCCGCAACCTCCCGATCCTGGGTGGTGCCCGCGAGTTGCAGAGCCTGGTCCCCCAGAAGGAAATCGCGGTCTTGCTTCTGTCCGTGTCACCCATGCGCAGCCATGAACTCCTGCCGCAACTCCGGCCGCTTCGCTACCTCGGTGTGGAAATCATGGACTACGTTTCGTTGGCCGAGGAACTGGCCCAGGAAATCCCCCTGGCCCACATCAGCGATGAATGGCTGATGACGGCGGCCCTGAATAGTTCGGTCGTCCAGATTCGCAAGGTGAAACGGGCGATGGATATCGCCGTGTCGCTACTGGGCCTGGTGCCGGGGATTCCCCTGATGCTGCTGTCCGCGCTTCTGATCAAGCTGACCTCGCCCGGGCCGGCCATTTTCAGGCAACAGCGGGTGGGGCTGGGCGGCGTTCCCTACACGCTCTACAAGCTTCGGACCATGCGCAAGGATGCGGAATCCCAAGGCGCGGTTTGGTCGACCAAGCATGACACCCGGATTACCCGTGTTGGCTATTACCTGCGGAAGTGGCGCCTCGACGAAATACCCCAGCTCTTCAACATCCTCCGGGGGGAGATGAGCCTGGTGGGGCCGCGGCCCGAGCGGCCCGAGTTCACCGACAGACTGGCGGCCTATATCCCGTTCTACAACGAGCGCCATCTGGTCCAGCCGGGACTGACCGGCTGGGCGCAAGTGTGCTACCCCTATGCGGCCAGCATCGAGTCGGCCGCCCGCAAGCTGCAATATGATCTCTATTACATCAAGAACATGAGCTTTTTGATGGATGTGGCCATCTTGCTCCGGACGTTCAAAACCATTCTGGTCGGGTTGCGGCACGAAGAGGAATTTCTGGAGATCGATAATTCATTCGAGGAGTTGTTGGCGGTCGGCGATGTCCACCCGACGCCGGCGCAACCCAACGGAGAGGTGCCATGAGCATTGCCTGTGAGTTTGAATATGCCAAGCCATCCCGCCTGGCCGAAGCCCTGCGAGCGCTGGGACGACGTGTGCCGGGCGGCGCCGTGCCCCTGGCCGGCGGGACGGATCTGGTGGCCTGGTTGCGCGACGGCGTCGTGGCCCCCGGCGCCCTCATCGATCTCAAGGGGATTGACGACCTGCGCGGCATCCGAAAGAAGGGCAACCGGCTATGGATCGGCGCTTGCACCCCTTTTGCTGAGATCATGGAGTCGCCGTTGGTCCGGCGAGCGGCCCCCATTCTGGTCGAAGCCGCTGGCATGGTCGCTTCCGTCGGTGTCCGCAACCGGGCGACCATCGGCGGCAATCTCTGTTCGGCTGTTCCCTGCTGCGACAGCGGCCCGGCGCTGTTGACCTATGGAGCAACCCTCCACATGGCCACGGCGCGCGGAACGAAATCCATTGCGGCGGGCCGCTGGTTTCTGGGTCCCCGCAAGACGGCCTTGGGCAAGGGGGGGATTTTGGCCGGCATTTCCATCCCGATGGCCCGGCACGCGGGAGCGTTCGCCAAGTTGAAGCGCTATCGCGGCGAGGATCTGGCGCAGGCCAGCGTGGCCGTGCGGGTGGACGCCCGCCACCATTGGCAGGTCGCCTATGGATCGGTGGCCCCCACGCCCATTCGCGGCCCCCGGGTCGAACGGCTGCTGAAAGGTGTGAAATCTCCGGATGCAGCGCTGCTGGAGAAGGCGGCGGCGGTGGCCGAACAGGAAGTCGCCCCGATCACCGACATCCGCGGGTCGGCGGCCTATCGGCGCCTGATGGTCGGCGTGATGCTCAAACGCGCCATCCGCCTGGCGGCCCGGCGCGCGGCGGGGCGCGGCCCGGACTATGGCCTCAACATCCTGGAGGAGGATTTGCCATGAAAGAGATTGTGATTCACGTGAACGGAGAGAGTCGCCGCGTGGCGGTGGCACCCAACGAGACCCTGCTGGACGTATTGCGCGGACGGTTAGGAATCAAGACGCCTAAGGAGGGTTGTGGCCGGGGCGATTGCGGCGCTTGCACGGTCCTGCTCGATGGCCAGGTGGTCCGCAGTTGTCTCATTCTGGCGATCGAAGTGGATGGACAATCCGTGACCACCCTGGAAGGCGTCGGCCAAGATTCACCAACCGCCCTCCAGAAGGCTTTCCTGGCCAACAACTCGTTCCAGTGCGGGTTTTGTGCACCCGGCGTGATCCTGTCCGCCGCGGCCTTGCTGAAGGACAAGCCCCGGCCGACGGAGCACGAAGTCCGCGAGGCCCTCGCCGGCAATCTGTGCCGCTGCACGGGCTATGAGTCGATCGTGGCGACCGTCTTGGCGGTTTCCAAACAGAAGGCGGCCAGGAAACCCGCCGCCCCCAGGAAATCCGTCCCCCGGAGGAGCCGGTCATGAGCGCGACCAGAATCGTCGGAACATCGGTCGTTCGGGTGGACGGCCTCGCCAAGGTCACGGGCGCCGCCCAGTATGTGGACGACATCGATTTCGGCCCGGCGCTGCTGCATGCCGTCGTGGTTGCGAGCCCGCACGCCCACGCCCGCATCAAGAAAATTCGCACATCGGGCGCCGAAAAATCTCCCGGCGTCGTTCGCGTGGTGACGGGCAAGGACTTCCCCTACACGTTCGGGCTCTACATGCAGGACCGGTATATCTTTGCTCAGGATCGGGTGCGCTTCGTCGGCGAGCAGGTGGCGGCGGTGATCGCGGAGACACCCGAGGCGGCCCTGCGCGCGGCGCAACTCATCCGGGTGGACTACGAACCCCTGCCGGCCGTGCTGAACCTCGGCGATGCCCTCAAGAAAGACGCGGTGGTCTTGCATCCCGATCTGGGCTCCTACCAAAAAGTGCCATGGTTCTTCCCCCGGGCCGGCACGAACATCGCCCACTGGCGCAAAACCCGCAAGGGCGATGTGGAGCAGGGGTTTCGCGAGGCCGATTTCATTCTCGAAGACACCTACACGGTCCCGCGCTATGCCCATTGCCCCATCGAACCGCATGCGGTCACGGGCCTGTTCGACCTGTCGGGACGGTTGACGCTGTGGGCCTCTTCGCAGTCCCCGTTTGCCCAGCGCAACGTCATGGCGACGGCGCTCAAGCCCTTCGGCCTGACGCATCGCGACATCCGCATCCTCACGCCCTTTGTCGGCGGCGGATTCGGCGGCAAGGCGGGCGTCTCCATGGAAATCATCGCGGCGGTCCTGGCCATCGCGATGAAGGGCCGTCCGGTCAAGCTCAACTGGACCCGTGAACAGGAATTCATGAACACCTCCCAGCGGCAGGGCGTGATTGCCCGGGTCAAGATGGGGGTGAAGAACAGCGGCCAAATCACGGCCCTCGAGCACACCCTGCACTGGGATGCGGGCGCTTCCGCCGAGTACGGGGCGAACGTGGTCAATGCGGTGGGCCTGTCGGCGACGGGTCCCTACCGCGTCCCCAACGTCAAGATCGACTCCGTCTGCGTGTATACCAACATGCCGCCGTGCGGCGCCTACCGGGGCTTTGGCTATTCCGAGTTCCATTTCGGACTCGAATCCCACATGACCCGCATCGCCCGGGCCATCGGCTTGGATCCGGTGGAGTTCCGGCGGATCAACGCCATCCGGGAGGGCGACACCCTGGCGTACGGCGCACACATGAATCCCGGCGATTTGCGCGGGGCCATCGATCGCGTATCCACGGAAATTCGCTGGGGCCGCAAGGGAAAGGCGCGCACGGCCGGCAAGGCCGTCGGCAAGGGCATCGCCTGCTTCTGGAAAGCGCCGGCCATGCCGCCGAACGCCTCCAGCGCCGCCTATCTCAAGTTCAACGAAGACGGCTCGCTGAATCTGTCCGTTTCGGGAATGGAAATCGGGCAGGGATTCATGACCGTGATGGCCCAGGTCGCCGCCGAGGTCCTCACCGTCCCGGTTGAAAAAATCCGCGTGGAGACGCCGGACACCGACCGCAACCCCTACGAATGGCAAACCGTGGGTTCCCACGTGACCTGGGGCTGCGGCAATGCGGTTCGGTCCGCCGCCGAAGAGGTCAAGGCCAAGCTCCTGGCCACGGTGGCTCGCGCCAAGCGCCTGAAGGCCGCCGACCTGTATCTGGACGCCGAATGCGTCAAGAGCCGCAAGGATCCCAAGCTGTCCCTGCCGTTCCGGGATTTCGTCATCGATGGCATCATGCGGCCCAATGGCAACTTCATCGGCGGCCCCATCCATGGGACCGGCCTGTACATGCCCGAATTCACCTCGGCGCTGGGCGATCCCGAAACCAGCCAGGGCGGGCATCCCAATGTCCACTATACGGTCGGGTGCGCCGGGGTGGAGATCGAAGTGGATCTCGAGACGGGCAAGCTGCGGGTTCGAAAGGCGGTCCTGGCCGTGGATGCCGGCAAGGCCATCAATCCCGAATTGGTCAAGGGGCAGATTGTCGGTGGCATTGTGCAGGGCCTGGCCACCGCGCTCTACGAAGACATTCGCTACTCCCCCGAGGGGCGCCTCCTGAATCCGAATTTTACGGATTACAAAATACCGACGGCGCTGGATTGTCCCGCCGAAATCGTGCCGATCATCCTGGAGACCGCCCAGCCCGACGGTCCGTTTGGTGCGCGCGGGGTGGGGGAGCATACCATGGTCGCCTGCGCGCCCATGGTGGCCGACGCCATCGAAGACGCCGTGGGCATTCGCCTCAACACCATGCCGCTCACCGCGGAAAAAATAGCGCTGGCGCTGCGCGGGATCGACTATGACGCCGTCAAGGGCGACCAACTGGGCTTCTGCTTCCGCGGACGCCCCTGCGACTATCCCTTCGACGTCGCCGGCCAGTAAGCGCTTGCCCCCCCGCCGGTTGCGGGGCGGGCTTGCCGCCGGGGGGCTCGACTCGTCAGTTGGCCTCCACGAGGGAGGTCAGGACCTCGGGGTATTTGCGGATCTGGTCGTAGAGCCGCAGCATGAAGTCACTGTAGGCAAACATCCACAGCTGCTGATGGAGGCGCTCCTGGATATCGGCAAACAGCGCGGCGTGAAAGCGGATGCGCTGCGCCGCACGCGCCGGGTTCTGGCCGGACGTAAACGCCGGCCGAGCGAAGAGCGCGGCCGCTCCCTCCGGATTCAGGCGGGGCGCCAGGATCCCCTCGATGAATTCCCAATGTCGTTGGCGGAAAGACAGGAGCGTCGTTGACGGCCGGGTATAGCGGTGCAGGCGCTGCATCAGCTTGACGATGGCCCGGCGGTCGGGAATTTCCGTCAGCCGCAGAAACAGCCGCAGGAACTGTCGGTACTGGTTTTCCCACTCCGCGTGCGGCGCGCCATGGGTGGCGACCAGCAGGTGGGCCTGCTCCATGCGATAGATCATGTGATCGATGAAGACGCACGCCATCCGGCTGATCAGCAGGGCCTTGGTGAGGTTGATCTGGTCCGCCGTCCAGCCCAGGTGGCGCCCCAGCCGTTCAATGCGCGCCGGGGCGCGGATGATCCGCCGCCAATAGACCAAATTGAAACCGGGATGGTGGATCAGGACATGCGCCTCCCGCCGCAAATAACGTTGGCGCGCGACCTGACGGTTGTAATTGGTAATCGGATCCGGGAGGGGAGCTTCCATGGCGGGCGGGTCGGCGGACGGCCGAGCGGAATCCTACAACCCCAACTCCCCCTTGTAGAACTTCAAGGCCCGCAGGAAGCGGGTGAACTGTTCCTTGCTGTAATGGTGGGGATACGATTCAAAATGGCGATGAATGGCCGAGGGCGGTTCGGACTGTTCGGCGATGCCCCGCACCAGCGCGGTCTTTTCCGCATCGGGCAGCTCCGCCCAGGTAAAGCTCTCAAACGCCAGGGCGCCCTGCAACAGGGGCGAGGGCACGCGGATGGCGTTCTTGATCAGATGGCCCACCACAAAATGCAACGTATCGCCAAATTCCTTTTCGTATTCCGATCGCATAGGGTACTCCGTCTTGTCTTGGGTTCCAGTCTAGGGCAGGCCCAAAGGCAAAACAATCCCAAAACGACCCATCACAAGGAAGCCAGCAGGAGTAGACGCACGGGTTCGGCCAGATCCTGCAAGAGCGCATCGTGCAGCGCGCTGGCCCGTTCGACATAGTCGCGGGTCTGGCGGGGCATGAAGTCCGGATCGAAGCCGGACGTTCTCAGCCGGCCCGGCCCCGCATTGTAGGCCGCCAGCAAAAGCGTCCGCTCGTCCGCCTTCCATTGATCCCGGTTCTTGCGCAGGGTCGCCTGGAGAGTCGCCAGGTATTCCATGCCGACCCGCCGGTTGATCTCCGGGTCAAAGGCCTGATCGAACGGCAAGGGCGCCCCATAGAGCCGCGCGGTCATGTCACGCCATGTGCCCGACCGGATTTGCATGAGGCCGCGCTCGCCATGTCGTCCCACCCGGCGGGGATCACCGCCAGACTCGATCTGGATGATCGCATCCACCAGCCGCGAGGCAACCACGGCCGCATCCACCCCCGCCGCGTTGTCATCGGATGCGGCCGAGCCGGGCGTTGATCCAGGCGGGAGGCGAAAAGCCGAGAACCCGACCACCACCGCCACCGCCAGGATCCGTAGCCGCCAGGCTCGATTGAATGGGATTGCATTCATGAGTGAGTAAAACGTTACACCTTATCCGCTCGGCCCGCAACTGTATTATGATCATCTGATCGAAAGGCCTCGTTGGAGGGTCGGCCTCCGTGCCGACCGGGAACGGTTCGGAAGGAGGAAACAGCCAATACGAATGGGTGGTACAGGGAAAGGCCATCAGATGACAGGTGACAGGATCCGTCGGAGAGTTATACGGATATGCCCCACTTTTCGCAGCGTGGACCTCCGGTCCTCGTCGGATCGGTTGTAGCTGCGCCCGCTGGGCGCGGGATATCTGTGGATGCGGCCGCTGGGCGCGACTGGGGAAGAACCGCGCTCAGCGAGCGCAGCTACAGACCGCGCCCCCTCCGACCTGACCGGCTACCGACCACCGACTACCGACCACTACTTGTCTCCGGTTCGTTGACCAGGGCTAAATCAGCCCGGCGCGAACCAGGATGGCGAGCAGCAGGAGGTTCACGCCATTGAAAATCATGTGCATGAGTATCGGCGTCCGCAGGGAGCGGGTGCGAACGTAGGCCAGCGACAGCGCCACGGAGAAGACCGTGAGGGCCGCCAAGGTTCCCGGCTCGCCATGGAGGAGGGCAAATCCAACCGACGTAATCGCAATCGCGGGTCCGGGCCCGATCCGACGGGCGAACAGGGGCAGCAGGATTCCCCGGAAGAGGGCCTCCTCCACGATGGGCGCGACGCCGACGGCCAGAATCAAGAACAGGATTCGTGAGAATAGGCCGGTGGATTCCAGGAACAGCCGGATGGCGGGTTGAATGTCAGGCGTCCATCCAAATCCTTTCAGCAGGATGTGCCAGACAAAGGCGATGAACCACAAAACGGGCAGAATCGCCAGCCACCGGATCACGGCTTCGGCCCACACCTGTTGTCCGGGCCGCCGCCGTCCAAAGGGACGGGGCTTGCTTCCCGCGCGCCACGACAGGACGGCGATCAGCCCCCCCTGGAACAGGATCAGGTCCCACGTGCCGGCGTCGGGCAACAGGGGGCGCACGAGATGGGCCAGGGCCAGCGCCAGGAGAATCCAGAGCACATCCACTCCGCGCCAGGGGCTGTCCGCGGCGATCTGCCGCAACGACCCGGACCAATCGCCGTCCGACGGGTTGCGCCGGGTGGCCAAGTGGATGCCGGCGGCGAGCCCCGCCAAAAGCAGCCCGGCCAGCCCGATGCCGGCGACCAGGATCCAGGACGGCATCCCCGCGCCAGGCATCAGGATCCGGGGGAGTCGAACGTCTCGCGGACCGCATAGATCCGCTTGTTCTGCGACTCGTGATAGGTGCGGGTTTGCAGTTCCGCCAGAAGGCCCATCGACAGGAATTGCATGCAAAACGCCAGCAGCATCAACGGCGTGATCACCCAGAAGGGGCGTTTAATCAGGTACAAATCAGACCCGAAGCCGCCCAACAGCCGGTCGAGAAACACCACCAGCCACATCAGGGCTCCCGCGCCGCCGAAGAGGAAGGCAATCTTGCCGAACAATTGCATGGGGCCGCCCGTGAACCGCAGAAGGAACTTCACCGTAAACAAATCGAGAATGACCCGGAACGTGCGCCCGATTCCATATTTGGATTGCCCGGCCACGCGCGGATAGTGGCTCACCACCACTTCGGAAATCTCGCCGCCGACCCAGGAGCAGAGCGCGGGAATGAAGCGGTGCATTTCGCCGTAGAGCCGCACCCCCTGAAGGACGTCGCGCCGGTAGGCCTTGAGCGTGCAGCCGTAGTCATGGAGCTTGACGCCCGTGATCGTGGAAATCAGTCCATTGGCGACCATCGAGGGCAGGCGGCGCTTCCAAAAGGGATCCTGGCGATCTTTCCGCCAGCCGGAGACCACCGCGCAACCGTTGCGCTCCATCTGGTCGAGGAGCAGGGGGATGTCGGCCGGATTGTTTTGGAGGTCGGCATCCAGCGTGACGATCACGTCATGCTGGGCGGCATCGATGCCGGCGGACATGGCGGCGGTCTGTCCGAAATTGCGGCGGAACCGGATCAGACGGAAATGCGGGTAGAGGCGGGCGGCCTCCAGCAGCCGGTCCCAGGTGCCGTCGCGCGAGCCGTCATCGACCAGAATGACCTCGTAGACGCGGTTCAGGGCGGAGAGGGCGTCGTGGAGCTTTTGCGCCAGGGCGGCGACGTTCTCTTCCTCGTGGTAGACCGGAATGACGACCGAGAGGCTGGCGGGGGATGTTGTCATGGGCGCAGTATGGGGCAGGCGCGGCGGCTTTTCAAGCGGGGTTTGCTTTGACACCGCCTCGGAGGGGATGCTACATCGTGGTTTCAGCGGGTGGCCTGCGGACGCCCGTATCAAGGAACAGACCATGGCCAAGGTGTTGCTCGAAAACGTCTATAAAATCTATCCCGGCGACGTAACGGCGGTTCATGACGCCTGCCTCGAGATCGAGGATCGCGAATTCGTGGTCCTGGTGGGACCCTCCGGCTGCGGCAAGTCCACCACCCTGCGCATGATTGCGGGGCTCGAGGAGATTACGCGCGGGGCGATCTACATCGACGGCAAAAAGGTCAACGATGTCCCCCCCAAAGACCGCGACATCGCCATGGTTTTCCAGAATTACGCGCTCTATCCGCACATGACGGTCTACAACAACATGGCCTTTGGCTTGAAACTGCGCAAGTATCCCAAACCCGAGATTCACCAGCGCGTGATGGAAGCGGCCGACATCCTGGGGATCGCCGACTACCTCGAGCGCAAGCCCAAGGCGCTCTCCGGCGGGCAGCGCCAGCGCGTGGCCGTGGGACGCGCCATCGTGCGCAAGCCCAAGGCCTTTCTGTTCGACGAGCCGCTGTCGAACCTCGACGCCAAAATGCGCGTGCAGATGCGCGCGGAGATCAGCAAGCTGCACACGCGGCTGCAAAGCACGATGATCTACGTGACCCATGACCAGATCGAGGCCATGACCATGGGCGACCGGATCGTGGTCATGAAGGATGGCTGGATTCAGCAGGTGGACACCCCCCTGGATCTCTATAATCGCCCCGTCAACCAGTTCGTGGCGGGTTTTATCGGCAGCCCGCCCATGAACTTCTTTTCCGGCCGGATCCTTCGCAACGGCAATGCCGTGGTCTTCGACGAGGGCACTTTCCAGGTCCCGCTGGCGCCCACGGCGGCCTCCGCCCTGGCCGGGCGGGACGGCCAGGAGGTCGTCATGGGCATCCGGCCCGAAAACATGGACGAACGACCCGGCGTGACCCATCCCGACCCGGCCACCACGATCCACGCCACGGTCGAGGTGTCCGAAATGATGGGCGCGGAGGTCTACCTGACCTCCACCACCGGTCGCTCCGGTTTCACGGCCCGCGTCGGGGCGGGGTGTACGCGCCATGCCGGAGATTCCATCGAGATCGTCCTGGACATGGACAAGGCCCATTTCTTCGGCGTGCCGGATGGCGAATCGCTTTTATAGAAAGGAAGTCCTCGATGAGTTTGTTGGTGAGTGAATTTCTGCATACCCTGGGCATTGTCGTGGCCGCATTTGCGCTGTTGTGCCTGCTGGCGTTGTTTCTGAAGGCCGAGTCCGCGACCTGGAAGACGCCCAAGGAATAGGGGGCGGGGCGTGAAACTGGGCGTGAACATCGATCACGTCGCCACGCTGCGCCAGGCGCGCGGCACGGCCTATCCGTCCCCCCTCGAAGCCGCGGCCCTGTGCGAGCAGGCCGGGGCCGACGGTATCACCATCCATCTGCGGGAAGATCGCCGGCACATCCAAGATGCCGATTTGCACGCGCTGCGCGCCGCCTTGACCGTTCCCCTCAACCTGGAAATGGCCAATGTTCCCGAAATTGTCGATATCGCCTGCGCAGCCGCTCCGGACGAGGTCTGCCTGGTGCCCGAGCGGCGCCGGGAACTCACGACGGAAGGGGGGCTCGATGCCGCGGGACAATTCAACGCCCTTGAACCCGCCATTGCCCGCCTCAAGGAGCGGGGAATTCAAGTCAGCCTGTTCATTGAGCCGTCGATGGCGCAACTCGATGCCGCCAAGGCGCTGGGGGCGCCGGTGGTCGAATTGCACACCGGGCGTTATTGCGAACAGAGCGGAGAGGCCCGGCGAACCGAACGGGACCGCTTGATTGCCGCCGCCCGGCATGGGCACCAGATCGGATTGCAGATCAACGCCGGCCATGGACTCCACTACGACAATCTGCCCGAGTTTGTGAACGCAGTGCCGCACCTGGATACCCTGAATATCGGACACAGCATCGTGTCCCGCGCCGTCATGGTCGGCATGGTCCAGGCCGTGCGCGAAATGAAAGCGTTGCTGACGCCATGAAATTCGTCGCCGCCCAGGAGATACGGCGCGGCGAGGCCAAGGCCATTGCGCAACACCCCGGGCTGGATGTGGCCATGATGCAACTGGCCGGCGACGGCGTGGCCGGGGCCATCGCGTCGATCTTGTCGTATCGCGACGAAGCCCGGCCGACGGTTCGTTTTTTGGCCGGGCCCGGCAACAACGGCGGTGATGCCCTCTGCGCGGCGGCGACGCTGGATCGCAAGGGGATCCGCTCGGAAATCTGGCTGGCCGCGCCGAAGGACAAATTCAAAGGCGCGGCTCGACAGGCTTTGAATGAATTACATGGCACGGGAGTTGATCTCCGGGAAATGGCCGAGGGCGACTGGCTCTCCGCCGCGGCCACTTCCGTTGCCCCAGCCGTCTTGGTGGATGCCCTGCTGGGCACCGGGGCCACGGGCGAGCCGCGCGGCGCCATACGCCTCGCGATCGATTACCTGAACGCCCTGTCGTCCCATTGCCCGATCGTGGCCGTAGACCTTCCCACCGGAATGAATGCCGATACCGGCGAGTGCGTCGAGGCCGCCGTTCGGGCCGATGTGACCGTCACCATGGCCTACCCGAAGCCGGGAATGGTGTTTGCCGATGCCCAGGAATACCTCGGGGCGCTCTGGCGCGTCCCGATCGGCCTGCCGGTGACAGATAGCCATGCCTTGGCCGATGCCCGTCCGGATCTCCAATGGATATCCGAAGACGATGTACGCCGGATCCTCCGGAAACGGGCGCGCGCCACGCACAAAGGAACCTATGGGCAAGCGCTCCTGATGGGGGGATCGGCCCAGTATCCCGGTGCTATCGTACTGGCGGCCCAAGGCGCCATCCGTTCGGGTGCGGGATTGGTCCGTGTGGCAACCACCGCGGATGCGGCCCCCGCCGTGACCCGGCACTGCCCGGAGGCGATTCTGCACGGGGACGTCCGCCAGGATGTCTCCCTGGCCGGGATGAACGCCATCTTGCTGGGGCCGGGATTGGGGCGGGATCCGGAAGCGCGGCGGATCACCGCGCGACTCCTGCACGAGACTCCCTGTCCCCTGGTGCTGGATGCCGATGCCATTGCCGTTCTGTCCGGCAAGCCAGAGGCCATCCGGAGTTGCCCCCAACCGGTGATCCTGACCCCGCATCCCGGAGAACTGGCGTTGCTGCTCGATACCGATGTCGCCACCATCCAGCAGGATCGACTTGTGGCGGCCCAGGAGGCGGCGGAACGAACCGGGGCCATCGTGGTCTTGAAGGGATCCGGAACGCTTGTGGCGCAGGCCGGCCAGCCGGCCTGGGTCAACTTGAATGGCAATCCGGGAATGGCCTGCGGCGGCAGTGGCGATGTGCTGGCGGGATTGCTGGCCGGACTGGCGGCGCAGTCCCGGGATCCCTTGGCCGCGGCCTGCACCGGAGTCTGGCTGCATGGCATGGCCGGGGATGTGGCCGCTTTGCGCAACACCCAGGCCGCCATGACCGCAGGCGACATCGCCCGCTCCCTCCCCGCCGCCTTCCGCCGCGTTTCCGTGTAAATCAACGCCCCCACCAATACGGGAAAGATGACATGAGTTACAGGATTTCGGTCGGGGGATAGGGCGGGCCTGCCTGTCCTGTCTGTATTTCCGTGCCCAACCACCCAGGGGATCTGCCGGAGGGAACGGTTTGCGCCATCCTCAAACAGGCGGGGCTGGATATTTCTGCGTTTCTGGAACTTTGATCCGATCCAAACGACGCCTGTCCGCCTGTGGCGGGAAATGCTTGAAAATGAACAGCCGTTTTCAACCACGGACTTGCCACGCGGGCAGGCGTGGTGGACACCGATGGACACGGATGGGTGGGGAGGGGGGGGCGGAGGTACTCAATATCCAACAAGGAATAATCAATGTCCAAGGAGACTACATAATACGGACTTTTGGCCTCTGACTTCTGGTCTCTGACTACTGACTTCTGGCCTCTGGCCTCCCTGTCCTCCGTAGCCTTGGCGAAGGAGGATGCCCCCTATCCCCCATCCGTGGGCCGCCGAAGGCATCCGTGGGATCATTCCATGCCCCCGCCTTCAACCTGCAACCTTCAACCTGTACCCCAGTGGCCCAAGAATTATGCTTGAAAACATTATACATGTGGGCATAATATACGATCATGAAATTCCTGAATCGGACATTGGAGATGCGGCGGCTGGATCGGTTGCTGGACGGTGGCGGATTGGGCGTGGTGTGGGGACGGCGCCGGATCGGTAAAACCCGCCTGCTGCTGGAGTGGTGTCGCCGGCGGAAGGGGCTCTATGCCGTGGCCGATTTGTCGGCCCCGGCCATTCAGCGACAGTATCTGGCGGAGGCGATCGGCCAGGTGCTGAAAGGGTTTGAAGAGGTGGGATATCCGGATTGGCGCACGTTGCTGGATCGGTTGGCTCGGGACAGCCAAGCGGCGGGATGGCGGGGCCCATTGGTCTTCGATGAACTGCCGTATTGGATTGGCACCAGCCCGGAGTTGCCCAGCGTTCTCCAACGCTGGATCGACCACGGGGCCAAGCAAGCGGGCCTGTCGGTCGTGCTCGCGGGCTCCAGCCAGCGCATGATGCACGGCCTGGCGCTCGATGCCTCCTCGCCCCTCTACGGACGCGCCCGGGAAGCGATGAATCTGCTGCCGTTGGGGGCAGGATTCATCCGGGAAGCGCTGAACCTTGACCGGGCCAGCGATGGTGTCCTGGCGTATGCCCTGTGGGGTGGGGTGCCGCGGTATTGGGAATTGGCGGAACCGTTTGGTGATGATTTGGCCGGTGGTTTGGATGCCAACGTGCTGGATCCCTCCGGTCCGCTGCACCTCGAACCGGATCGCCTGTTGCTGGAGGAAATGCCGTCCGCCCAGTCTCTGCGGCCGATCTTGGACGCAGTCGGGCAAGGTGCCCATCGGTTGACTGAAGTGGCGGCTCGCATCGGAAGTCCCCCCACGTCGTTGAGCCGTTCCTTGCTGAGGTTGCAGGACATGGGCCTGTTGGAACGGCAAACGCCCTTTGGAGAGAATGAACGCTCCGGCAAGCGGGTCCTGTACAAGATCGCCGATCCGTTTTTTCGCACATGGTTTCGCTTGGTCGCCCCCCATCGTGCCTTTTTAGCGACGGCAACTGCCGTCCAGCGTCAAACGTTATGGAAAAAGCTGGGGTCTGGATTGGTGGCGGAAACGTGGGAGGAGTTGTGTCGCCGGGCCGTTGTCCGCTTGGTTTGCCAGGGGAATCCGGAATCTTGGCTGCCCGCCAAGAGATATTGGCACGGAAATGGCCCCGAATGGGATGTCGTGGCTCAGTCGGTTTCCGGCGACAAAACGTTGTTGGGCGAGGTGAAATGGGGCGTTGGCCCTCGCGCCCGACAATGCGTGCAAGAAGCGATCGCTGCGCTGGCGGGCAAGGGCGTGCCGCCGATACCGAACATGAAGGACCAGGAAATCGTCAGAGCCGTTTTTGTGCCGGATGCCAGTGCCGGGCGAGAACAAGGCGTGCAGATCTTCAATGCGGAGCAAGTGCTGAAAGCCTGCCGAGGGGAGAGTTGAGCTAAGCTGGCAGGGGACGGCCTTTGCAAATATCCAATATCCAACAAGGAATGATCAATGTCCAAGTTCGACAGGTCCGAGGTTGGGCCGGGCGACCCCCATGACCTTGCGTCATGGGTGAAGGAAGTCGTGTGACAGCAGCCGGCACCGGGCCGACCTGATTCACCCACGGGATAAACCCGTGGGGGTCTTGCCTTCAACCTGCAACCTGCAAGCTTCTTGGTCCAATGCCGAATGCCGAATGTCGAATGTCGAATGATGAAGGGAAATGCTTGAAAATGAACAGCCGGTGTCAGCTATGGATTTCGGCCTCTATTCGTGTAATTCCCACCACAGGCGGGCAGGCGTGTGATGGGTGGTTAACCGACTCCGGCTGTTTTCTCTGTGCGTCTCTGTGGCCTCTGTGGTAAACAGGGTTGCAGGTTGCAGGCTGAAGGTAGAGGAGGGGGGCAAGAGTGGTGAAAGGATTGCAGGAATGCCAGGACATCCTGGAGATCGGGCGATGAGCAGCAAAACAGACAACGCATTGCCGTTTGACTTCGACATGTTGCGGGAGGTGGACGGCATCATCGCCGCGTTTGAACGGGTGGAGATCCGGTATGCGCTGGCCGGTGGGTTTGCGGTCGCCATTTATGGTCGGATCCGCGCCACGAAAGACGTTGATTTCATATGCCATCCGGATGACGTGGGGCGGGCGACGGACTGCCTGGCGGAAGCGGGCTACAAGACGTTTGCCGAGCCGTGGACATTTCGAGGGACGGCCATGGCGCTGCACCGATTCATGAAACCCGGTCCTGAGCCGGAATGGGAGCACATCGTGGATCTTTTGGTTCCCCCGGTGGATCGGCTGCATTGGATTCATAACGCCGAGCGGTTGGGATGGGGGGAGCAAGGCAAGGTGAATGTGGTTTCTCGTCAAGATCTGGTCGAAATGAAGAAGCTGAGGGGTTCGGTTACCGACCGCAGCGACATTGAATTTTTGGAGAGGGGCACATGACAGATGGCCGCAAAGCCTGTGCCGAACTCTGCCAGGTCAGCCAACTGGCACTCTTTCTCGCCGGCCGGGGACGGGCGGCAGGGCTGCATCAGGCCTTGAAGTGTCTTCCTGCCGGCGTGGAGCACAAGCCGTCCCAAGCAGATGGCGTGAGGGAACCAACGGAGCGATCATGGGGGGAGGGGAGCGGGGCCCGAGGTCCGAGGTCCGACGGGGAACCTGCAACCTGAGACCTGAAACTCCACCACGAACTTCACGCCTGTCCGCCGGTGGCGGGAAATGCCTGAACATGAACAGCCGGTGTCAGCTATGGATTTCACGGACTTGCCACGCGGGCCGGCGTGGTGGACACGGATGGACACGGATTTTTGGTCGGAGGGAAGGGCGGGGGGCCGCCATGGGCGGACCCAAGGGCTGTCCGGGTCTGCCGAAGGCCACACACGAAGCGCGTGAGCCGTTCGGCAGTCCCGGACCGCCCCGGCCCGGCCTCTGAAGGAGTCGGGACCCGCCCTTCCCGATCCAGGGTCTTGCATTTGCGCGCCCTTTGCGGCTCTCCCGCCACGGGCGGGCAAGTGTGCCTCTTCCGGTAACGGTTTTCGGATTCCTTTCGTGTCTTTCGCGTTCGCGCAGGCCCGCGCGATAACATTTCGTGGTTAACCCGGCTGTGGTTCTCGGCTGTTCCATCTTGTACATCCTGCCCATCCTGTCATCCTGCCTGGCTGCGACGGAATACCCGGCGTTCTGGAGGTTGACAAATTAGGCATGAATGAGCATATTTGTGCCCATGAAAAAAAATACGGAATCCTCCGTGCTGGTGCGGGCCCGCGTGCCGGCGAAGCGGTTGCGCAACGCCGAGAAAATCCTGGCCCGCCTGGGCATGAAACCCGGCGATGCGATCAATCTGTTGCTTGCGCAGGTCGAGTTGCGGCGCGGATTGCCGTTTCATTTGTCTTTGGAAGAGGCCCCCTTGCTGTCCGGGGAACGACAAGGAACCGAGTGGACCAAGGCGTTCGGTGCCTACTAGGTGCAAAGTCGGCGAGGTGTGGTGGGCGGATCTGGGGATCGCGGCCAAGAGCCGGCCGGTGCTGGTACTGGCCGCGCCGCGCGCGCGCGATGCCCGGCAACTGGTCGTGGTGGCGCCCTTGACTTCCCAAATCCGGGGGCTGCCGGGGGAGGTGGCGTTGGGGCCGGTCCGCTGGCTGCCCAAGCCCTCCGCCGTCAACGTCCAAGGTCTGGCCAGTTTCGATCCCGTCAAATTGATTCACCGGCTGGGTCTTTGCACGCCGGACCAGATGGAAGCCGTGAAGCAAGCCCTGCGCGAACTGCTGGATTTGTAAACGATACCGCAAAAGGGGCCCTGTAATGCGCGGATGTAGAATCGACTTTGGAGTGCGCTGACAAGGCCCCTGGCCGCGGCACCGCTTTGGATCCAGCAGCCGGAACAGCCAGCTACGGATTGCGCGCCCTTTGCGGCTCTCCCGCCACGGGCGGGCAAGTGCGCCACTTGCATTATGGATTTCGGCCTCTATTCGTGTAATTCCCACCACAGGCGGGCAGGCGTGGGATTGGTGGTTAACCCCGAATCCTTAGCCAAGCTGGGAAAAATCGTCCGAAGGGTTAAAAAAAGCCCTTGACACAACAACCTTATAGGTTATAGTGGAAACCATGAAATCCCACTATCGAAAACGCAAGACGCAGTACGCC
>Ga0334882_1000391_pt1 | contig 69611 bp, 59 predicted proteins | sample GraSluR1_MG_5_FD_207226 | JGI IMG/M metagenome (GOLD analysis project Ga0334882, IMG submission 207226) | Sludge microbial communities from methane-producing bioreactor in Wageningen University, Netherlands - Granular Sludge_15_04-R1 | ecosystem: Engineered > Bioreactor > Anaerobic >... | reverse complement strand
GCCAATAAAAACCAAGTTTATCCATAGCCTCAACAACACCAGACTGAGTCACACAAGCCACAGGAGTAGCTTCAACATCTTTACCCGCAAGCGCATCCAAAAAATTATCTCTTAAATTCATTAATTAACACCTATAGAATATATATTCAATCTAAGTTTTAAGTTACAGATAATAAAAGAGATTCTTTTATTATAAGAAGTATTTTTGAAAATGTTTTACAAAAAATATGTAACTTATTTTTTTAAAACTTAGTAAAATTATATTTAATTTTTAAATTATTTAAATATTATCTTTAAAATAAATATTAGTAAATAGTGTTTTAAGTACTATAAATCAAGCAATTAATTTATATTAAATAGGTATCTTTAGTTGAATTATATAACTAAAAAAAAGTCTTTGAATAATTTGTAAAAAAACTTAGAGCTATAAAAAAATTAAAGTTAAATTTAAAAAATAAAATTTAATTTGATTAAATAATTATTTTTCAAAAAACTTATTATAATCAAAAACCATATCAGGACAAGCTAAAACGCATTTTTGACATCCTAAACCAAGACAAGGATCAGTTCTTAAAGTAATTTCCGTTCCATCAATTTCAAGAGCTTTTTCAGGACATTCATTAACGCAAGACATACAAGAAGTACATCCCTCCATATCAGCTTTAAAAGTAGCACCAACACCAATAACTTTTAAACCTTTAGTTCCTAAATCAGGAATATCACTATCAAAAATACGTTCAATGAAAGGATCATCAACAGGTTCTGGAACAGTTTGAATACCATATTTACCTAACCATTCATTATATTTTAAAAACGGCATACCTTGATCATATAAAGCAAGTTCTAAAGAATAAATCTTTTCAAAAATTTCAGAGGATGCAAGCATTATATGGTTACTTCTCATACCATCAGCAATACCCTGTAATGTTTTTAAGAGTTCAGGATTTAAAACAATATCTTTAGCCATGTCCAATGAAGTATTACCAACTTGATAAATATTTTTTGATGATGCTGGAATTTGACCAACAGTAAGAGATTTTAAAGGATCAACATAAAAGCCAGATGCCCCTGCCATATAAATACCATCAACTTCATCAAGAAGAATATCTGCAGATTCAGCTAAAGTAATAAAAGCAGCTCTAAATGCACCTAAAGCTTTACCAATATTAGAAATATCATCATCATCAATATAAACATCATTTTGAAGATGAATCAAACCATCATCAGTGTCAATTTTACCTTCTTCAATGAGTAAATCCTCTAATCCTAAACTAAAAGCTGCAATAACACCTGTACCAGTAATTCCCTTAATATCCACATCTAAATCTGATTCTTCAGAAACAGTTCCATCATATGGATCTATTAATTCTCCTTTTGCAGCTTTTAGATTGTTATCTAAAACTAAGTTCCTCCATTCATCTTCCTCTAAATTTAAATCACAGATAGAACCAGGTGCTGCTAATCTACCTTTTTTAATAGTTTGACCTTCAATAGCTGGTCCTGCAGCAGCAGAACATGTAAATATTTCTCCATCAATAACTAAAGCAATTTCTGCATTAGTTCCAAAATCAGCTACAATGTAAATTCCTTCTTTATTTAATACACCTGTTTTATATAACATAGCTAATGCATCAGCACCAATTTCATGCTTAATAGCTGGAGGGATAAATACCGTTACATTATCATTTAAATTTAAATCAACATCTTTAGGAGATATAATCTTAGAATTACGAGATGGTGGAGTAATATCCTTACGTTCAAGAACTTCATCTCCCCAAAAAGCTAAATCTCTAATTTCAATATTATTAAATAAAGATAGTTGAATAGGATTACCACAAACAGCAAATTTAGAAACTTCAGAAAGATCAATTTGCAAATTATCCAAAACTTTATTTACATCATCCATTAACAAATCATGAGCAGCTTGAGCACCCACCTTTAAAGCAAAATGAAGATGATCAACAACATTAGCACCAGGTAAAGGATGTTTAAGAGTAATTACTGTCGAGATAATTTCTTTTGTCTCAATATCTAAAGCTTGAGCTCTAATACCACTAGTACCAATATCCATAGCTATACCATACATAAAACACACCTATATTATTAAAGAATCCAATAAATTATTCAAGCGAATTAATTAAATTATTTTCTCACTCACTATATAGTTATGGTTTTTATTGATTATTAATGTTTTTGAATAGAGGTTCTGCATTTAATAAAAATCATTGTTTAGATAATTTTTTAAAATCATATTATGTTTAAGCTTAAATTCAATTTTATAGAAAAAAAACAGATAAAATATTATTTTAAAGATATTTAAATAATTAATTATGAATTTAAGATAATTTAATTAAAAAATATAATCTGAATTTATATTATGAATAATACAATTAAAATAAAATATAAGATGAAAGAATAGAAAAACTATATTTAAAAATAAATATAAGATTGAAAATAAAAAAAGAGTTAAAAAGTAATATTAATAAACTTTTTAACAAGTAAAGATATTAAGAGTATTCTGATACAAATTCTCCAACGATATCTTGGTATTTTTTCCTTATATCTTCCCAAGTTGCTTTGTCTTCGACAATAGCTTCTGCAAGTTTAGGTGTGTGATAAGCTTCAACACCATAGAAACTCATTGGATAAGATTCTACATAATCTCTTCTTACAGCTCCTCCACCACAACCAACAGGTACTTCAAGACCAGCTTCTTTTAAAGCTTCAACAACTTTTGGGAAAGCAGTCATTGTTGTTGTCATTAAAGCAGTACCTGTTAACATAATAGGTTTGTTTTCTTTTGTAGCTTCTACTACGACATCAGCTGGTACATCACGACCTAAATCAACAGCTTCAAATCCACCAGCACGTAAAAACATTAAAATTAAGTTTTTACCAATATCGTGTGGATCTCCTTCAGCAGCGAATGAAACGACTGTTCCTTTAGTATCACTTTTGTGACCTAAAACATCTTCACAATCTTTCACACCAGCCATCAAACAATCTCCAGCTAACATAAGATCTGGTAAAAAGTAAGTACCTTTAGTATAAAGTGCACTTACACCATCCATACCTTTCATTAAAGCACCATTAATAATTTCAATAGGTGAAATTCCATCATCTAATGCTTTTTTAACTGTAGTAGCAACTTTATCCATATCCTCATATAAAAGAGCTAATGCAATTTCTCTGAATGGCTCTTCAGTGGGTAAAATAGCAGCTACCTCTTCATCGTCCTCAGGTTTTACTGCAGGACCCTCTAATTCAACATTATATCTAAGAAATACTTTTTTTTGATCAAAATTTTCATCATTAATCATATAAATCACCATATTTTTATATTATTATAATTCATAACTTTTAGGATCGAAATCTTGAACTTTTCTTTTGTATCTTTTAATACATTCTTTTGTAAATGCATCTACTTCATCAGATAATCCTTCTAAAGTTTTCATTGCACTATCCAAAGAATCTTTTTCAAACCTAGTTAATAATAATTTTTTAGCATCGACAGCTTCGTTAATAATAGTACCTGCTTCAATAGCAGCATATTTTGCTCTTAAATAAGGATCTTCACCATATTTAGTGATAGCTTCACCTATTCTGTATGCATTATCATAAGCTAAAATTAATGCTTGTGGATCCCTATATTTATCAGCCATTGTGTACATATCACGTAAAGATTTTGCATAATCATCCCCCATTTGAATAGCTGAATTCATTAGAGCTGCTTCAAATCCAACAGCTTGTAGCCATACTTGAGGAGTAGTACCACCCATTTCTTCTCTGTGATAAACAGATTCATTACTCCATACATCAGTGACACCTGCAATTAAGTTACCCATTACATCTGAGTGAGCACAAACTGCGTCTTTACCTTCAGTAGCAATAGGAACACCAGTAATAGCCTTAATAATTGGATTTTCATAGCCACAATCTTTTAATGGTCCAACACAACCACATTCAACAGCGACTAAACTTCTTGCAGCACCCATAGCTCTTGTAATAGCAGCTAATGTGTGAGGATTATCTTTTGTAGTTAATCCACCACCTAAAAACATAGAAGTATTAGATTGTGAACAATCAGTATCCCCTGCAGGAAGTGCTTTAGTTTTACCTGCAATTTTGACTATTTCAGTCCACATGTTTTGCATATCCATACTACCTAAAACACCGATACCGAAAAGAATAGCTTTCATATCTGCTCTTGCAATACCATAATCTGAAACAGATTTACCACCAACAGTTTCAATAGATAAAAAAGAAGCACCATTTTCAGCACAAAGTTCCATAGTCTCCATAACTAAATTATATTGTTCAGAACCAATCATCGGAGTTCCTTTTTCTTCATCACGAATATCTGCAGGAGTTACCCTATAACCTGTTTTGATTCCATACTCCTCTTGAAAGTCTTCAAGTACACTAACTTCAACTTGAGCATTTTCAGCACCCCATGAAGGATTGTATGTTTGTTGAGCAATATGTTCTCTTTCTAATTGGAATGCAGGTAATCCTATTCCTACAGCTCTTTGACAAGCACTGTATGCAATATTTTTCATTTCTGAATTCATTTTTTCAAGGCTGTTTTCTGCACCCTCACCAGGAGCAACATTTAATTCCGGTACAACAGATCCTGCACCAAGTTCAAAATCTCTAATTGCTTTGATTGGTTTTGGAGCATGTCCAAAAACCATTTCTTCTGGCTCATTATATGCCATTTGAGTAAACCTTTTCATTTTAACTTAACCTCCAAACCAAATGGTTTTTTAACCATTTAGATAAAAAAATTCTCTTATGATTTCATGAAAATTTAAAATCAAAGATACAATATAAAGTCTATTTTTATTATTCTTAAAGTTTATTGTTAAGCTATATACTATCAAGAAAACTTGTATGATGTCAAGGAAAGTTGAATAAATTTAAAAAACATTTAAAATTAGTATAATCGTGGAATTAAAATATAAAATAAAAAAAAGAAAGAAAAAAGAGATAAACTTTAAGATTATTTACCTATTTCTTCAAGAGCAGCACTAATTTGTGCCATAATTTGTTCTGTTTTGAAATGTTGTTGATCTAAAGCTCCAGACGGACAAGCACCAACACATGTACCACATCCTTTACATAAAGCAACATTAATTGCAGCATGAGCTTCGTTTCCTTCACCTTCAATAGCTATAGCACCATAAGGACATAATTCAATACATACCTCACATGCACCACAAACAGTAGAATCATTAGATGCAACAATTGGTTCAATTTCTACTTCACCTTTAGCCATTGGAATAGCTGCTCTTGAAGCTGCAGCAGAACCTTGTGCAACAGCATCAGGAATATCTTTAGGGCCTTGAGCAACACCTGCAATATATACACCATCTGTTAAAGTATCAACAGGTCTAAGTTTTGGGTGAGCTTCCATATAAAATCCATCAGCAGATCTAGATAATCCTAATGTTTGTCTTAACTCATTAGAACCTTCAGGAGCTTCAAGACCTATACTTAATACAACCAAATCATAAGTATATTCTGTGACTTTACTAAGTAAAGTATCTTCAGCCCTAATTGTTAAAGTCAAATCATCATTTTCAAATATTTGAGCAGGTTTTCCTCTTAAGAATTCAATACCATATTTTTCTTGTGAGTTTTTATAAAATTCCTCGAATCCTTTTCCAAATGCACGAATATCCATGTAATAACAAGTGACTTCAGTATCTGGTTCGTGATCAATACATAATTGAGCATTCTTCATGGAATACATACAACATACTCTTGAACAGTATGGTTTACCAATTTGTTCATCTCTTGAACCAACACAATGAATAAATGCAACACGTTTAGGTTCTTTACCATCAGAAGGTTTAATTACATGTCCTTCTGTAGGGCCTGATGCATTAATCATTCTTTCAATTTCCATTGCAGTAATCACATTAGTGAAACGTCCATATCCATATTGATATATATCAGATGGATCGAATGGATCATATCCAGTAGCTGCGACAATAGTACCTACACTAAGTTCAATAGTTTCAGGTTGTTGATCATGATCTACAGCTCCACGTTCACAAATTTGATCACATAAATTACATTCAATACAGTAATCCTTATCAATAGTAGCACATAAAGGAACAGCTTGAGGGAATGGAATATATGCAGCTTTAACCATACCAATTCCTTCATCGAAGTAATTTGGTGTTTCAATAGGACATACTTCAACACAAGATCCACAACCCACACAAAGATCTTCTTTAATATATCTTGGTTTTTTCTCGACTTTTACTGTGAAGTTTCCAATATAACCATCAACTTCTTTCACTTCAGCATAAGTAATTAATTCAATGTTTTCATGTTTTGAAACATCCACCATCTTAGGTGCAAGAATACACATAGAACAATCTAAAGTAGGGAATGTTTTATCTAATTGTCCCATTCTCCCACCAATAGTAGGATGTTTTTCAATCATATAAGTTTTAAAGCCCATATCAGCTAAATCTAATGCAGATTGAATACCAGCTACCCCACCACCAATTACCATAGAAGTGTTTTCCACATCAACTTTAGAAGCTTCTAAAGGTTCAAGTAATCTAGCTTTAGCAATAGCCATACGAGTTAAATCTTTAGCTTTTTCAGTAGCTTCTTCTGGTTGGGACATATGTACCCAAGAATCATGTTCTCTTAAATTTGCAAATTCAAATAAAAATTTATTTAATCCAGCTTCTTCAACACAACGTCTAAATGTTGGTTCGTGAAGTCTTGGAGAACAAGCTGCAACAACTACTCTATTAATGCCTAATTCTTTAATATCTTTTTGGATAATTTGTTGACCTGGATCAGAACAATAATATTTATAATCTCTAGCAATAACAACATTAGGTAATGTTTGTGCATATTCAGCAACAGCTGCAACATCCACCACACCACCAATATTTACACCACAGTGACAGACATAAACTCCCACTTTTGGTTCTTCATTTTTAATATCTCTATTTTCTTCTGCCATAAAAATCACTTTGTACAAGTTGTGATATCTAATGATTTAATTTATAAGAAATAAAAAAAATTAATTTTTATATTCTCAAAATCTTAGATAACAATATGTTACAAGTACACATTTATAAAAGTTTCTATCAAAAGTAAAGAGTAATGTATATATATGATAAAAATTTTTTTAAATAATAATTAATTATAAAAAGCAGAAAATTAAAAAAATTTTCTAAAATTTAATTCTAAAAGTGATAATTAATTTTCAGTACAAAAAGATTATATTAATGAAATTAAAATTGGTAATGTAATAAGAGAAAAAAGAGTATTAAATAAGATACAATCAGAAGTTAATCTAATATCCAAATCATATGTAATAGCTAAAACTAAAGTAAGCATTCCTGAAGGCATAGCTGCTTCAACTAAAGCAACATTATATTCTAGATTAGAGATGTTAAAAAAGTTTATTATGAAAAAAGCTATTGTTGGAAAGATTAAAAGTTTAAAAATACTAGTAAAAGCTATCATTTTCTTATTCCACATTAATCCATCGAATTTTAAAGAAAGACCTAATGAAATCATAATAAGAGGAATAGCTCCACCAGATAAATAAGTTATAACATTAGTTGGAATTTGACCAATCTGAAGATCCAATAAATTAAATGTAATACCTAACATAACTGCCCATAATGGAGGAAATAATATTATTTTTTTAATTGCATCTTTTATTGTACCTCCAAAAATCAAAAATAAAATAAAAGATAATGATAAAAAAATAAAAAGTGTTCCCATATCGCAAAAAATAGCTCTAATTAAACCATCATGACCAAAAACGCCTAAATTAACAGGAAATCCTAAAAATGCAGTGTTAGAAATTAAAATTGTAATAAGTACACTCCAAATTTTCTTTTTAGAAAAATTTGTAAATGATAAAATAAAATAAGATAATATTCCAGCTATTAAAGCTGATAAAACTAGAGAAATAGGTAGTAGAGTAAAATTTGAAATCAAAGATAAATCCGCATTAAATAATGCATTAAAAATCATGCATGGCATGCATACATTAATAACAATCTTATTTAATGAATCAACATCTTTTTCTTCAAGTAAATTAATTTTTTTAAGTATAACCCCTAAAAAAATCATTACAACAATAGAAATTATTGTATCTATAATTAAACTCATAATAATAACCTAAACAATTAATTATATTAATTTTAATAAATAAAAAGTTTAGGTTAATTATATTTAATCAACAATTCCATCTGTTGTAATTTTAAATACACATTCTCCTTCAGGAAGATGAGGGCTATCTACTAAACGAGCAATTCTTTTTCCAGCTAAACCTTTTTTCAACCAAATTCTATAAGTAGAAGCATGGCCTAAAACATGCCCTCCAATAGCTTTTGTAGGAGATCCAAAGAAAGCATCAGGACGAGCTTGAACTTGATTTGTAATAAAAATTGCAATGTTATAATTATTAGCTAATTGTTGTAAAGCATGTAAATGTTGATTAAGTTTTTGTTGTCTTACAGCTAAAGACTCCCTACCAACATACTCCGCTCTGAAATGAGCCATTAATGAATCAACAATAACAAGTTTAATATTAGCTCCACTTTGAACAAGTTCATTAATCTTTTCAGCCATCAGAATTTGATGTGAAGAATTAAAAGCACGAGCTATATGAATTTTTTGTAATACTTCTTCATGATCTAATTCAAAATGATCAGCTATTTGTTCTATCCTTTCTGGCCTGAATGTATTTTCAGTATCAATAAAAACACATTCCCCCTCAAGACCACCTTTATCAAGAGGTAATTGCGCTGTAACAGCTAATTCATGAGCAACTTGACTTTTACCAGAACCAAATTCACCAAACACTTCAGTAATAGATTGAGTTTCAATACCCCCACCTATTAATTCATTAAAAGCATCACTACCAACAGTAATTCTTCCAACATCTCTTCTTCTTTCTAATACATCAAATGCAGTTTCAAAATCAATTTTTTCAGATTTACGAGCTGCTTCAATAACTTTTTCAGCAACACCCTCTCCAATTTCAGCTTTAACAGCTAATTCCTTAGCAGTAGCTGTAGCTAATCTCATCATGTCTGCAAATCCAGCATCTCTTAATTTTTCTGCTGTTTTTTCCCCAACACTTGGCAAATCTTCTAGTTCAACCATAATAATCAAATCCTATACTTTTTTTTAATAATTTTTAGATAATATTTTCTTAGGAGCTAACCTAATTTCTTCATTATATTCATCAAAGTTAACATCAGCAATAACTTCAATATTCAATCCATTTAAATCCTCAATTTTACCTTCTAATGAACTAAAATCACCACTATCCTCAATAATATTAACAATTTCATTTAATTTCATTTCAAGTAATTCTTCAACAAGACTAGCAAAGAATGTTATAGAAATATCTCCAGAATCATCTTCTAATCTTGATGGAATCATTAAAACATACCTAGGTTTTTCAACTTCCTCACCACAAAAATCACAAATATATTCATCATCTTCTTGTTCTAAGGTATTGTTACAATGCGGACATTTAGAGAGTAAAAGTTTATCACCATAAGAATCAGTCAATGTCCCGCTAATTCTAATATTAGAATCATTATCTTCTAACGATTCAATATCTTTAACAGTATAAATGATTTCTTGTAATTCATCATATGAAGGTAAAACATTCAATTCTTCTTCAGAGGGAGATAATATATTTGAACTGTCATTGATACTTAATTCTAAACGATCTTCATTGAAATTAACACGTGGATTTTCTAATTTAATAGCTTCACCTATTTCTAAATTATAGTCAGCAGCAGAATTCCACATAACAACCTTTATTGATCCTGTATCATCAGCAATATCAATATTCCTAACAAGTCCAGGAGTTCCATCTTGCTTTTGGAATTCTCTCGGTTCTTGAATATCTATTATTCTACCTACCACCCTAATATTTCTATCATCTTCATCAAGGTCTGTTAATTTCTTTTGAGTATAAATCATTTTTTCTAAAGTTTCAAAAGAAGGTAGGAAACTTGATTCTTCTTCATTAAGTTTAATCACTCTTGAAGTTTTACCAATATTTAAGTCAATTGCATACATTCCCATTTTAGTTCTTGCATTTTCAATTTGATAAGCATCTCCTGGTTTAAAATTTTCTTGAGCTTTATCATCCCAAAAAGACAACCTAATAACTCCAGTTTCATCTGCAAAATTAACAGATCTAACAATACCTGCAGTACCATCATCTCTTTGGAATTCTGTAATATCATTAACAGAAATAATTCTACCAATAATATCAACTTCTTCACCATCATCATCACTATCTTGAACCTCTTCAATTTTAACAGGCCCAATTTGACTACTATATTCTTTTAATGAATCATAAATTGGATTATCATCTGTAGGATTAATAATTATGCCTGAATTCCAATTAGTGTTTACTCTGTATCCACTTGTAGTATATTCATCAAATTCAATATTCCCTCCAGTAATTTTAAGAATATCTCCTTTGTTAACTTCTATTTTAGTATCATCACCCCAAAGAGTAACTCTAATAGATCCAGTATCATCCATTACCTCAATTGATTTAACAAAACCATCATTACCATCAGAACGTTTAAATGAAATAGGATCTTGAATTTTAGTTACAAGACCTATTAATGAAACATCTTTTTGTTCATGAGCTTCAGCTATTTTAATAACCTTCTCTTCAAATGCTGGAACATCAAAATCTCCCTTAACTATCCTACCATCCCAATGAGATAAAGAAAGTTCACCATTATTTTCTCTAGATTGTGCAGATAATATCTTTACAGTATCCCCCTGATTTAATTCTAAAGAATCAATTAATGTAACATCTTTATTCCATAATGTATAGTTTATTTTCCCACTTGCATCTTGAATTTCAATAGATACAACTTGACCTTCCTTACCATTTTTCTCAAAAGTTCTAACAGAAGGTATTCTAGTAATTCTTCCAATGATATTTACTTTTTTATCTGCTTCAATATCACAAATTGATGTTATAGATTCTTTATATTCTGGAAAATTAGGATAATCATTATTTTCTAATAAATTAATAGTAGATCTAGGTTGTAGTTGTATTTCTTTACCATTATAACCATCTTTAACTTCAACTTTATTAATTTGAATTACATCCCCTTCTTTGATTTTTTTAAGTAGTTTAATATTTTCAGTCCATAAAACAACTCTAATATCTCCAGTATCATCAGCAATTTTCATATTACATACTTTACCAGATTGACCTTTTCTACTAGTAAATACTTTAGGATTTGAAATTCCCATTACTTTACCAATAACAGATACATTTTGAGCTCCTGACTCAAGTTTAGATATTTTATCCATTGCATGTTCTTCTTTTTCAGAAACTACTTCATTTTTCTCTGTGATATACTTTCCAACAATCATCCTAGCAAGATCAATATCTTCCATAAAGCTTACATCACCATATTCTTCTCGAAGAGATTTCATTTTATCTGAAAACTCTTCTTCAGATATTTTATCTTTTATTTTTTCGTATTCTTCTAATATTTCGTTTTTCATACCAAACCCTCATAGTTAAATTACAATTTGAATTTTGAATATATATAATATTATTCAGACAGAGCATTTGAAAATAAATTATAAACAAAAATAATAAATAATCAATTAACTTTATTTAATAAAAAATAAATTATTAATTGAAATAATAAAAAAATCCCTATTTATAACTTGTTTTTCAAAGATTTAAATTTTTTAATTAATTAAAATTAAAAAATAAATATTAATAATAATATTTTACTTGTAAAAAATATATAAATTTTTAGGAATTATTAAATTTCAAAAATATGAAATAGAAAAAATAAATTAATATGCATTAGAATTTTTCTTTAAAACTGTTTTAATCATTATACCTAAATCTAATCCTAAGTGCCAGTGTTCAACATATTCAACATCATATTTAATACGTTTTTTAATAGATGTATTTCCCCTACATCCATGAATTTGAGCCCATCCAGTTAAGCCAGGCCTGACTTGGTGTTTAACCATGTATTTTGGAATTTCTTTTCTAAATTCTTCAACAAAAAAAGGTCTCTCAGGTCTAGGGCCAACAACACTCATTTCACCTTTTAAAATATTAAAAAACTGAGGTAATTCATCAATACTCGTTTTTCTAATAAAACTACCAATTTTTGTTCTTCTAGGATCTTCTTCAACAGTCCATTCTTTTTTTTCATCATTATGATTTTGAACTTTCATACTACGAAATTTATATATCATAAATGGCTTTCTTTGATAACCAATTCTTTTCTGTTTAAAAATTATAGGTCCTTTTGATGTTAATTTAATAGCAATAGCTGTAATAATCATTATAGGAGAAGTAATTATTATAGCTATAATAGAAATTACAATATCAGTTAATAATTTAATAAATTTATTAAATGCATCATCTAAAGGAACATAGCGAATATTTATAATAGGTAAATCTTCAATCATGTCAACAGAAGGTTTTGCTGGAAAATACTTATAATAATCAGGTATTATTTCTGCCTTAATACCTACATTTTCACAGCTTTCAACTAAATCATCAATATAACGATAATATTCTAAGGAAATAGCTATTACAACACGATCAAAATCATTTTTTGCTAATATATCATCTAAATCTTTAAATCCACCAATGATTTTATTTCCATCTATTTCTTTACCTACATTTTTCTTTTTTCCTAAAAGCCCACTTATAGAATATCCCAAATATTTATTATTTTTTATTTTTTTTGAAAAATTAAGTGCTAATTCATTATCTCCTACAATTAAAATATGTTTAATGTTTTTATTATTAGAACGCAAATTTTTTAAAGCATTTCTTAATGCAAAACGTTCTGTAATACCAAATACTGTACTAAAAACAGCTAAAAGGAATAACATTATCCTTGAAAAATCAGGCTCGTCTATAATAAATAAAATAGCTACTAAAATAACAAAAGTTATAATATTTACTTTAATTATTTGATTAGCTTCTGAGAAGATTGTTCTATGACTCCTAAATGGCCTATATAAACCAAATGATAAATATAAAAACAAATAAACTGGAATAACAGCTAAGATTAAAAATAATAAATATGATTCAAAACTTAAATGTCCACCTAAAGGGCCAAAAATAGTAGTTTTAAATCTTAAAAACCATGCACAAATTAAAGAAAATATAATTATAAATACATCTGCTAAAACTAAAATTGTATTCATAATTCTTTGGTTTTGTTTAATCATTAGAACCCTATTCAAAATTATTATTTAAATAATCTCTATTTTTTTTAATATATAATTATTGTTTTTTAAAAAGTTTAAAAATAACTTAAGAAATAGAATTAATTGTAAAAATACTAAAAAATAAAAAATAAAAAATAAAATTTAAATAATATTATAGCTATTTATTCAACACTATAATGTTTATTTAAATATTTTTGGTCTTCTTGATGTGTTGAACCAATCAAGTTACCATTTTCATCATATTGTCTTACATCACCATTATCATTAGTTTCTTCATACATCCATGATTCATTTTGATTATTCCATGTACGTTTACCTGGAGGTGTGTTTGATGAAGAATCCTTATGGGATGTGTCTTTTGCATCATTTTTATTAGAAATAACTGAACTATTATTTTCAATAGCTGAACTATTATTCCCACTATTGGAACTATTATTACTTAAATTAAAGTTATTAGAAAATAGGATTCCTATACCAAAAATAGCTATTACAATTACTAATAATGCTAATATTATACTTTTTTTACTCAAAAAATCAACTCATTAAAAGTGTAAAATAACATTTATTTTTCATTATATAAATACATTATGCAAAAATATCTTAAAAAAATTTTTTATAACATGAAAAATTGTTTTATTTTTTGAAAATGTTCAAAAATAGCTTTATTAAAAACAAGATTAAAATTCCAAAATATACAATAAAATTAGTAAAAAAAGAATTTTCCTTTTTATAGTGTTTATTATAAAAAATATACATTGCTCTATAGAACTCATATATTAGTTTAGTTTTTTTCTTTTTACTGCTTGAACCTTTATAATGAATTATTTCAGCTTTACCATAATAATAAATCTTCCAATTAGCTTTTTTAATACGATAACATAAGTCAATATCTTCACCATACATAAAAAAACTTTCATCAAAAAAACCAACTTGATTTAAAGCTTCACTTCTAATAAACATAAAGGCTCCAGATAAAGAATCGATTTCATAAATATCCTCATCGCTTAAATTATCTAAGTTATAATTATTTATGTTTTTATCATTATTTGGAATATGAAACAAACGATAAAATGAATTTTTAAGGTTAGGAAATGTTCTTTTACAAGCTTTATCTAAACTACCATTTGGAAGCAAAATCTTACATCCAACAGCACCAATATCTTTATTTTTTTCAATGAATTTATAAAGCAAATTCAATGTATTTTCTTTAACTACTGTATCAGAATTCAAAGTTAAGATATATTTACCTTTAGAATTTTTAAACCCAATATTATTAGCTGATGCAAAACCAGTATTAAGTGAATTAGCTATAAAATTAACATCGAATTTTTTAAAATATTTTTCAAGTTTTTCTAAACTTCCATCATTTGATGCATTATCTACAACTATTATTTCATAGCTGAAGTCAATTTTTTGATTTAAAATTGAATTAATAGTATTTTTAGTGAGTTCAAATGTTTTATAGTTAACAATAACAATCGATAAATCCATAATATCAGATTAATTAAAATTTAAATATATTTTTAAATAGCTTCCATTGAATTTTAAGATAATTTCCTAAATTTTCTTTTTTAAATTCTGTTTTTTTAATTTTTTTACGGTTATTTATTCCTTCTTTTAAAGAATTAAAATATATTTTTCCATATCCTTTTTTTAAAAAAAACAAATACTTTATTAAAAATCCTAAAATCAAAAAAGGGGAGTTTAATATTATTTGAAGTCGTGGTAAATTTTTATAAATTAGCCATATATTATTTCGAGGAGATAATTTAATTTTAAATTCATTGTACTTAGTTCCTGATGTTCCACTTCCGATATGATAAACAAGTGAATCAGCAATAAAATAATTCTTATATCCTAAAATTTGAGATCTAAAACCAATGTCTATATCTTCAAGATATGCAAAGAAACTTTCATCAAAGAGTCCAATTTCATCAAATAAACTTTTTTTATATAATGCTGCACCTGCACAAGATGAAAAAATCTCTCTATTCTTATTATAATTGTTTATATTTTTATTATTGCCTATTTTCTTTGCCCATCCAAGTAAATTATATTCATCTCCTGCATCATCAATAAGATTACGATTATCATATTGAATCATTTTAGAAGAAAGAGAAAATATGTCTTCTTTATCTTTAAAAAAATTAATTAATACTGAAATAGCTCCTTTTTCAATTTCAACATCATTATTAAGTAAATAAACAAATTCACAACTAGCTTCATTTATTCCTTGATTAACTGCTTTTGCAAATCCTAAATTCTCTTTATTTTCAATTAATTTAATATTAAAAACTGAAGAACTAGATATTTCATTTATAAGGTCAATACTTTTATCTTTTGATCCATTATCAATTATTATAACTTCCCCAATATAGTTTTTTTCTTTTTCTAAAGATTTAAAATAAGTTTTTAAGAAATTAAAACCATTATAATTAGGAGTTACAATAGATACCTTCATTTTACACCATTAAATAGAATTTTTAAAATTTTTCCATAGTTTATAATAAGTTTTTGGACTAATTAAGAAGAATTTTGATTTAAATAAGAATAAAATGTCTTTAAAGCTATCTATTTTAAATTTAGATAATTTAGAAAATAGATTTAAATTTTCCATTTCATTAAATACTTCATTAATATCATAATCATTATAGAAAAAGTACATTAAATTACCAAAAATAGCTTTAGGGATTCTATTAAATTTAATTAATTTTTCTAATTTATCTATTTCTTGTTTAGAATAAAATTTATTATTTTCTTTAAAGTAGATAGCTAGATTCTCAAAGATATTTACTATTTTAAATCTTTTTAGATATAATTTAGAACTTGATGAATTATCATGTTGAAGATAATAATAACTTGGTTTTTCTACAATTGAAACGGTTTCACCACAAAATAATGCTCTTAGTGCAAAATCTGTATCTTCACCATATACATAATTTTCATTGAATATTATATTGTTTTCTTTTAGAATAGATGATTTATATAGAATTTGAGAAAAACTAAATGGTATTTTCATTTTTAAGTCTAAATCAATTAATTCAATAATTTTTAAAACTTTTTTTTCTTCTAAAGATTTATATTGCTTTAGGTCCGTTAATAATTCCCCTTTTTCATTAATCTTTAAAAGTTTTCCAAAAGAAAAATCTGTATTATTTTCACTAATAGAATCGTATAAGTAGTTTATATGATTTTTACTTATAGAATCATCATCATCAACAAATAATATATAGTCTCCCTTAGCTATTTCCAAACCTTTATTTCTTGCATTTCCTACACCTTTATTTTGTTGATGTATTAATTGATAGGGAATATTTGATTTAGACAATATTTCATCAGTTTTCTCTAAACTATCATCACTTGAACCATCATTTACTGCAATAATTTCAAATTCTTTAAAATTTTGATTAATTATAGATGAAAGTGATTTAGAGATATATGTTGATGCATTATATATTGGTACTATAACGGATACTTTAATTTTTTCCATTTTATCACTTATTATTCATAAGAAAATCAACAATCCTTTCGCTTGCTTTACCATCTAAATCATTAAATTGATAGATTAGAAAGTTCTTATTATTAATATTATTAAAATCAATATTTTTAAAATTATCTATCAATTGATTAAAATCTTTTGAAATAGTACCTGGTGCCAATTTTTCAAAATCAAAATAAAATCCTCTATCTTTATCTAAATAATACTCCAAATCATATGTAAAAAACATGATAGGTTTATTTAAAATCGAAAATTCCACCATAATAGATGAATAATCAGTGATTAAAATATCTGCAATAAGTAAAAGTTCCATTTCATTTTCATAATCACTTAAATCAATAAAATTATTCTCTTTAAAAAGATCTTTACTAATAAAATTCTTTATTTTAGGATGTAATCTTAATGTAAAGATATATTCATTAGAAAACAATTCATTAAACTGATTTAAATCAAAAAATTTAAAAACATCATTATATTTCTCAGTGTCTCTAAAAGTTGGAGCATATAAAACAATTTTTTTATTTTTAGATTCTGGATATTTCTTATAAAAATTGTTTTTTAATTCGTTTATGTCTAAATCTTTATCAAAAAAATAATCAGTTCTTGGAACTCCTAAAGATTTAATTTTGCTCTTAGAAATTAAAAAAGCTTTTTTATAAAACTTTTTTACATTATCAGAACTTACAAAAAGATAATCAGTATTATTTGATGCTTTTTCTATAATAGCTAGTTCTTCTTTATCTTCAACTACTGAAGCACCAAATTTTTTAAATGCACCTGTTCCATGCCATAACTGTGAAACTTTAACACCTTTTTTAAAGTTCATAAAAGCTAGTGGAAAAAAATTATCATTTAAAAAAATATATTTAGAAGAAGCAATTTCATATAAAGATTTTATAGAAAATTTATCCTTATAAAAAAAGTTATAATGAAAATTTCCATGATTATCAAACTCTTTTTTTATAAATTTAAAATTACTATTAAAAGAGTTATTAGAATCTCCTATAAAGGAAACATAATTATTTTTTAAAGGAAATAAGTTAAAAAAGTTAAATAATAATGCAAAAAGTTTGTGTTTTAAATACATAATAAGCCTATTCAAATTCTAAGTTTATTTTTTCATCCTCAGAAGCCTTTTCTGCTGCTTCAATATATGCATCACAGACATAATCAACATCACCATCCATAATAAGTTCTCCTTGATCAAGCCATATCACTCTATTACAAAGCTCCCTAATTTTAGCTGTTGAATGTGATACAAGTAAAACTGTTGTACCAGAACCCATCATTTCTTTAAGTTTGTCTCCACTTTTTTTTTGGAATCTTACATCTCCAACAGACAGTATTTCATCTAAAATTAATATATCTGGTTCAACAATTGTAGCTACTGAGAAACCTAATTTCGCATTCATACCTGAGGAATAATTCTTAATTGGGACTTCAATGAAATCTTCAAGTTCAGAAAATTCTACTATTTCATCATATTTACTTTCTAAAAACTCTTTAGAATAACCTAAAATAGCTCCGTTTAAAAAGATATTTTCTCTACCATTATAATTATGGTCAAAACCTGCACCAAGTTCTAAAAGAGGAGCTATCTTACCATTTTTATATATCTTTCCTTTTGTTGGTTTTAAAACCCCAGATAATATTTTTAAAAGAGTACTTTTACCAGCGCCATTAAAACCAATTATACCTACTCTTTCACCTTTGTTTATAGTAAATGATACATCATCTAAAGCTTTAAAATTAGATTTAGGTTTTAATTCTCTTTTAATTCCTTTAATAACATATTCTTTTAAATTATCAACTTTCTCCTGAGCCATTTCAAATTCCATTGAAACACTATTCACTCTAATAGCTAGTTGTTTATTTAATTCAACATAATCATCATCATCTTCAAGCTCACTACTCCATTTATTCATTGTTATTTCAAATTTACTAGGTTTAGACTCATATGTTTCAGGGCGAACATTAACATAAAAATTTGGAGTAATCTCTGTGTTTTCATTAAAAGCATATATTTTTTTTAATCCTTCTTTAGTGCACCTAAATAGAAGTCTAATTCGTGATACACCTTTACCTCTAACAGATGGATACCATATAAGATTTTCTTCATCAAATTCGTCTTGAGCTTCAATGAAATCTGATTTCTCATCTAATTTATTTACTTTACTTGCTTTATAATAATATTTTTCAACTTCAATACCATCTGGAACATGAATTTCAACTTTTTGTTTCTTTTTCCCAATACCATTCACATTTCTAAAAGATAATGTATATTTAAAAGTATCATTAATAGCTTTTTGTAAAGGTTTATCTTTATCATGGAAATAACTACTAGTTTCACCAGAAGTTAAAAGATATCTTTTATTTTCATAATGGACTCTAAGACGAATAAAATCTAAATATAATGATCCTTCATGTTTATTTAAATTTTCAGGAAAAATAATTTCTACCTTAAAACCTTCATCATTTAAGTCTTTTGGAGATAAATCATCACATTCAAAAACTAAATTTCGCTCAGTTGGAAAAACACCAGCATCTAAATGTGATTGTTCCTCTAAATATTCCCCTTTTGCAATAATTTTAATTTTAGGTGCTTCAATTTCTATTGGTGTTTGAGATAATTCTCTATGATAATCATGTTCAACATGAATATTTTCTATAACTGCATCATTTGGAATATTAAAATTAAAGTTTTTAAGATAAATTGGAGATGGATTATTATGTATAGAATTTAAATCACAATTAGCTAGTGATTCCCAGTCATCTAACTTAATATTATCAAGATTATCCCAATTTTTCTCATTAGTTTTTTCTTTTTCTTGAAAAACTTTATTTGGATATCTCATTTGAGTAGTCATAGTAAAATCTCCTATAAATTAAGTACAAATTTGTCTTGGTATTTATAAAATATAATAATTCCAATTATTAATAATAATATTGATGTAAAGATCAAATAAAGCAGTGGAGTTGTTTGAGGAAATATTCCATTTAAAACAATATCCCTAAAACTAGCAACACCTGCATAAAGAGGATTTAGCTTAAAAGCAAAAAGATACTGTACTGGAATAATATCAATCGGATAAAATAAAGGAGTCATAAATGAAAGTAACATTACAATAACTCCGTATAGATATTTAATATCTGTGAAAAATGTTGTTAAAGTAGCTAATATTAAACCAACCCCAGTAGTTAGTACTAATATGAAAAATATTGGAATTGGAGAATATATAAGTGAAAAATGGAAAGGTGCATTTGTTACAATCATAACCGCTACTAAAACAGTTAACGAAATTAAAAAATTAATAAATTCCGAACAAATAATTCCAATTGCAAACATATATTTCGGAACATAAATCTTTTTAATGATTTCAGCATTCCCTTTAATAGAATTCATAGCTCCTTGTGTTGAATTTGCAAAAAGATCAAAAATTAATTTACCACTTAATAAATAAACTGGAAAATTTGGAATAGATCCTGCAAAAATAAGTGAAAAAACCATAGTTAAAACAATCATTGATAATAAAGGGTTTAAAAAACTCCAAAAAAGGCCTAAAGTAGAATCTTTATATTTTCCACTGATATCCCTTTTAACAAGCTCTTTAAGTAAAAAAGAGTATTTAGAGAAATTTCTTAAAAGTCTATTATCAAACATATTCACATACCACAGTTATTTTAAATAAAAACTTAATTATTAACTAAAAAAATTATTTAATAAATATTTGATAAGTATAGTATAAAAAGATTACTTTTATATTAAAAAGAGTGTCGGATAAAAATACCTTTTTCAAGAAAGATGTTTCTTCAAATCTCAAACAAAGGATTAATCTATCGTTTTAAGAAAATGATTTTGAATTTTGGCCGACCCTCAAAAAGAAAATAAAAAAATTAAGATTTAATTTCAAGAGTTTTAACTAAATCTTTTAATTTATCTAAGTCATCAGATTCAACAGTTATTAATCTATTATCATCATAATATATAGCTGCATATTTTGCATCAAAATCAACAGGAATTTCTGTATCATTTAAAGAAACCAGGCCAACACCAGATTCATTTAGTTTAGATTCATAAAAAGTAATATTTTTAGAATTTAACTCTTCAGTAGAAATTTCATTATATTCCGTGCTTATTAAGCTATTAAATGCCTCTTCATTTAAGGGTTGATCTTGACTAATATTATAATATGATTTAAGCATCCCCAAATCAAGAAATCCTACATAGATCTTATTTTTTGAATCAGTGTAATAGTTTAAAATAGGATTACTTTCATTTGAAATAAAATTAGTATTTGCAGGAACTTCCATTGTAAATTTATCACCAAAGGAATAAACCTGATTTTCATTGTAATCATAAGTAGCTACTAAGAAAACTGATATCCCAACAAAAATAATAATAACAGCAAAAATTAATTTATCTTTATTATCCATATTTAACCTCAATTTTAATTTAAGTAAAATAACATATAAAATTAATTATTTTTAGTAAAAAACTTTAATGATTTTTTAAATTTATTTTTAATGTTTCTAATCTTTTTAATTTTATTGATCTTCTTAATTAAATCATCAAAATTATCTTCTAAAATAGGTTTTGATAGAGATGTGTAGTTTTTTTCATTGAAATTTGGAGTATAAGATAATTGTTTTTTTAATAAAGGATTAATTCCAATTATTAAGTCTTTTTTATTATCATCAGAAATATCACTAACGATTAAGCTAGTAATCCAATAAACAATATGTCTTAAAAATACATTAGAGAAGTATTTTTCTTTATTTTTATTTTTAAGTAAGTCCCAAGTATTATAATAACCAACGATCATTTGTTTTAAATAATTTTTGTTTCTAATATGAATTGTTGATTTATCATTAGAAGAATCTCTTATTTTATAGTTGTATCCATAAAATTCATTTAAATAAATTGTTTTAGAACTATTAAGTAAAGAATTTATATAAAAATGTAAATCTTCTCCTAAAATTCCTTCCATAAACTCAATATTATTTTCATTTAAGAAATCTTTCCTAAATAACTTTGTCCATATACTTGGACCAATTTCAAAAAATCTTAAATCCTCATCAATACAATTAATTTCATTATAATTTTGAGTGAAGGGAGTTTTTACTTTTTCTTTTCTATCTGGATAAACATTATAGTAATTACTTATTGTAATATCTGCATTTTTCTTTGTAATTTCATCGTATAAAACTTCTAATGTGTTTTTTTCATATGTATCATCATGATCTGCAAATATAACATAGTCAGAACTTGACTCTTTAATTCCAATATTTCGAGGTTTACCTGGAAAACCAGAATTAACCTTTAAAAAAACACCTTTACAATTAGAATAATTAGATGTGAACTTATTAATTAAATCTAAAGTATACTGATCACTTGAGGCATCATCAACAAAAATCACCTCAATATCCTCAAAACCCAAACTTTGATTTAATAAAGAATCAAACAAATCATTTAACAAGACACCAGTGTTAAATGTAGGAATAATTACAGATATTTTCTTCATAATATCAAGACTTAAATTTATTTTTAAAATATTTAAAAGCTTTTTTAAATTTATTTTCTTTTAATGATTCATTAATGTTTTTTTGAGATTTTTTTATTTTATTTATCTCTTGAATAGCTAAATCTAAATCATTATTCTTAATATAATTTACTAATTTTTTATATCTCCCTTTAAAATAAGGATCTTCTATATAGTAATCATTATATAATGAAATAGATTTTTTAAATAATTCTTTTTTCTCTAAATCACTAGTTTTACTAATAGATAGGGTATAAAGCCAAGAAGTTAAATGTGGTTTAAAAACATCCTTTGCATATTCTTCTTTTTTTTCATTTTTTAAGGTTTTAGAAATTTCAAAGTAACCATTTAACATAGCTTCTAAGTATTTTTTATTTCTAATATGGATTGTTGATTTATCATTATCTGAATCTCTAATGTTATAATTATATCCATAGAATTCAGCTAAATAAATAATTTTAGAACTATACGATGATGTTTTTATTGCAAAATAAACATCTTCAGCTAGCATTCCTTCTAAGAATTCTATATTATTTTTTATTAAAAAATCTTTTCTAAATAATCTTGTCCAAATAGCTGCAGATATTTGTAATAATTCTTTATTTTTTGATATATCTGTAATTTCTGTATTTTTTTCATAATATGATTTATAAGGTATAATTTTACCATCGATTACTTGATTAAAATTACTTATTGTAATATCTGCATTTTTCTTTGTAATTTCATCGTATAAAACTTCTAATGTGTTTTTTTCATATGTATCATCATGATCTGCAAATATAACATAGTCAGAACTTGACTCTTTAATTCCAATATTTCGAGGTTTACCTGGAAAACCAGAATTAACCTTTAAAAAGACACCTTTACAATTAGAATAATTAGATGTGAACTTATTAATTAAATCTAAAGTATACTGATCACTTGAGGCATCATCAACAAAAATCACCTCAATATCCTCAAAACCTAAACTTTGATTTAATAAAGAATCAAACAAATCATTTAACAAGTCACCAGTGTTAAATGTAGGAATAATTACAGATACTTTATATTTATTCATTTTTAATCCTCAATTAGATCATTATAAATTCTTTTATATTCATCACCCATTTCTTTTTTAGATTTGAATTTAATGTTACTTATGTTTTCAATAACTTTTAAATAATCTTCCTTATTTTCACTTATTTTAATTATTTCATCATATGCTTTTTTTGGAGATTCATGATTAATCAGCCATCCCCCACCAGTTTTATTGATTCTTTCTTTAAAAGCTCCTAAATTAGTCCCAATCACAGGAATATTGGAGTTCCAACTTTCAGTTAATGTATGAGAGTATGTTTCAGGACAAATTGAAAATAAACCTATAAATGAAGGTTTAATATCACTTAAATAATCATCTAATTCATTTCTATCATATCTTCCATGATTTATTCCATATTGATTTAAATTTGGAATAGTTGTTCCAAGAAAATGAAAATCTAAGTTATTTTTTTTATCTAATTTTTTAATTTCTTTAATAAATAAAGATCCTTTATGTGGACTAATGTGACCTAGAAATAAGATTTTAACTGGAAAATTATTAGGTTTTGTATAATTTTTAGAGCTTCTTTTAAAATCTCTTCCAGGACTAATTAAGAATAATTTTTCTTTTTTTATACCTTCAAAATTATTTTCATAAAAGTTTAGACAATATTCACTTGGAAAAATAGCTAAATCAGATTCATTAATAGCTTTTAATGTGTAATTTCTCCATAAATGAATTATTTTTTCTGTATTTTGAGCTATTTTACAATCCCAACTATTTTTTAAACATCTAACACTACAATAATTATCTTTTTTATTTAAAAGATGGATTGATGGGCAGAAATAATAAAAATCATGAATATTTATGATATATGGGATCTTAAAAAATTTAATCATATCTATTAAATCATAGCTATGGTTTATTAGGTGATTAATATGGATAAAATCTATTTTTAGATTATATATTACATTAAAATAGATATTTCGAAGTTCTTTATTATAAAAATAATCTTTTAATTCATTAGATGAATTTTCACTATGATAATCATGAATAATAGCTGGTTTATTGATATCTACTTTCCAATCAGATATTTTTTTAAAATTATTATTCGATACTTTCCATAATTCCATTAAATTAATATTTAAGCTTAAAATAAAAGTTTCATATTTTTCATCCATTATATTAATAATATCCTGATTAATATAACCTGTTCCACCTAAGACATTGATTTTCTCATGTAATATATATAAAACTCTTTTTTTATCATTTTTATTATTAAAAAAAAAATTCTTTTTAAGTAAGATATCCTCAATTTCACTAGATTCTAATGAAAGGAAATTATCATTAATCCTTGTTTTTCTATTCTTTTTTAATCCATAAAGAGTGTAATGAACTAATGGGTTTAATTTACTTGGTTTTACATCTTCATATTCATTAAGATAAAAAAGACTATCAAAGTTTGGGCTTGGATCTTTTCCTTCATTAAAACCAAAAAAAATATAGTGTAAAATAGGATCTATTTTTAATTTTTCAAGGTTTTTATATTCACTTAAATAAAAATCTTCATCAAATAAAATATTTTTTTTAATAATATTATAAGCTTTAAAGTTTAATTTAGCTATTTTTAAATTAGGAGACTTTAATAATATATATAAAAAAGGTGATTTTGAAATAAATGATTTAAGACTCATAAAATCACTAATTAGGTGAAAACCATTCATTATTTTTTAAAATAGCTTCAATATTAAATAAAATATTTTCAGCATGGTCTTTATTAGAATCATTGCTAATATTAAAAATAGGCTTATTAATAGAAATATTTTCTTTTAAGTAAGTATAAATATAGCTTTTTGATGTTATAATAATATTATAATGGTTCAATTTTGAAAAATCATCTTCTTGTGAAAAATTAAAATTATTCAATGAAAATATTTTAATTATATCATCCCTTGCTTCTAAATTTTCAAGTTCATAATCTAAATCAAAAGAAATTAAAACATCACAAGAGCTACCACAAAAATAATCATCAGCATCGCTTATAAGGTCAATATCATAATTAGATTTATAAAATTCTTTTGATAAACCTTTAATCATTTTATATGAATCATTATGATTTTTAAAATTCGTATCAACAAAGGTTATTTTGAGTTTTTTCTCTGTAAAAAATTTATTTTCATGTATTTTATCAATTAACATATTTTTAGATAAATAATCTCCCCATTTATTCCAAAAAATCTTGAAATTATGTTTATCATTGTCAAAATAGTTTTTATCTTTCAAACGAGTACTAGATTCATGGTGAAATAGTAATGCAGTTCCACAATAAAGAGTTTTGTAGTTATTTTTATATAATCTAAGAGTAAAATCAACATCCTCTAATCCATAATTATATTCTTCATCAAGGCCACCACATTTATCATAAATATCTTTTTTAATTAGCATCACTGCTCCAGTAACAGAAATACATTCTTTATCTTCGTTAACAGAGCTATCGAATATACCATGTTTATGAGATTTATTTTTTGCATATAAACAGCATGGATAAATCCTTTCAGAAAATATATCCCCACAATGTTGGATTGTAAAAGATTTATGTTTCATTTTTCTACTGAAGTAATATGGAAAAATAAGTTTTGCACCAACTGCCCCTACATCTCGGTTATTAAGCATGGTTCCCATCATTTCATTTAACCAACCAAATGTAGGTTCAATATCATTATTTAAAAGTAATAAATAATCACCATTAGCTATTTTAGCTGCATCATTATTTCCTTTTGAAAAAGAAATATTAACACTATTTTCAATTATCCTTATAGGTAAATCTGTAGATAATTCTTTTAAAAATTCAACAGATCCATCAGAAGAGGCATTATCTACAACAATAATTTCATAATTCTTATAATTTGTTTTATTATCAAAATCAACGAATAAACGTTTTAAATGATGTAAACCATCCCTATTTAAAATAATAATAGAAATAAGCGGTTTTTCAATAAATTCATGATTATTTAGAAGGTTAAAATTCGTATCAATAATCTCTTTCCTCCTTAAAACAGCTGATGATTTCTGTATTAACTTACCCTCATTTTTACCATATAGTACATAATGTACAAGAGGATTTATACCACTGTATTTTACATCAGGATAAACATTTAAATAAAAGTCAGGATCAAAATCTAAACTTGGAATATGACCCTTTTTATAGCCATGTAATAAGTAGTAATCTAAAGGATCCATTAAAGATTTTTTTGCCTCATGATAATGTTCAAGATAAAAATCAGCATTAAATAACCCACTTTTAACAATTTCATCGTGTGCTTTAGCTAAAATAAAAGAATTTTTAAAGTTAAATTTAGAATGCAATAAATATCTAGGCAATTTAATAATATTCATTAATTAGTCTCCAAAATTATGATTTATTTTTTTTTAAAAAGTCCATTTAAAAACCTTAAAGATTTTGTTAGTTTCCATGAAGCAGTACTTGTTAAATTTTTAATTTCATTTTCTTTAACAGTTAATATTTTATCTTTTTGACTTGCTTCATACTTTAAAGTATCAATATCATTAAATAATAAGTATAATTCTTCTTTTTTTATTTCATTAGTATCTTTAATATTATCTGAAAGATTATTAATTAAATTATCACTATTCAATGGAGATGTAATTTCTTTTTTATGATGATAATCACCTTCTTTTGCCCAATATTTATTAATCCAATAATAAACATCACTAACAGAGGGATGAAAATCTGATTTCCACATTAAATATGTTAAACTTATTTGATCCTGATTTGTATAAAGTGTAATTTCTTCCCACCATTTTTCCATTAGTTCAATGACTTTAGGATTATTATGTTCTCTAAAAATAGCTCCTAAAACTGGAAGACCAAAATGTCTAGGCATTTTTTCATTTTCATAACGTTCAATTTGTTTAGAAAGTATAAAATTAGAATATCTTGGAAATTCACGAGAACTAGCCCCTTCATCATAAAGACAATCTCTCTCAGGATGTACATCACATAACATTGGTGAATTAATATATTTATAAATATATTCACGAATACTTCCTTTAATCTTAAAAGTACCATCTATCCAAAAGCTATATTTATAATCTGGGAAATAATTATGAGGTAAAACTTTATATCGTTTCGCTTTTCGGTTATTATCTAAATTAGACTCATTCATTTGGCGAATTTCCCAAATATCAGAACTCAAATCTGGATTATCACTAAAACAAACATAATCACAGTTGTCATCAATAAATTCAGGTTCCTTTAAGCTATCATAATCACCTGTAAAAGCTGTATAAATTATTAATTTATTTTTTTTAATATCTTCTACCATTTTTTCATCAACTTTTTTAAATGGAGAAAATAATTCTTTTAAAACAAATGTATCAACGTTAGATTCATGTCTTTTTTCAATAACCTTATAAGGATCAATTTTTTCACTATCAACCATAAAAATCAAATCAATCTTAAAGTAATTATCTAAATTTAATATTATTTATACTTTAATTTGATAGATTAATTAAGATTTTTTCCCATTGTTTAACTCTATCAACCAAAGAATAACTATTTAAAATGTTTTCTTGACTATTAGATAAAATTTCTTTTCTTAAATTTTTATCAATAATAAGTTTTTTAAGTTTTTCAAACCATTCTTCATCATTTGAAGCTAAAAATCCATTAATACCATCTTTAACAACTGAATTATAAACTTCAATATTACTAAAAACACCAGGTATCCCTAATGCAGAAAATTCAATATATTTCAATTCACTTTTACCATTGTTAAAATAAGAATCTTCAAGTGGAGCTATTCCAATATCCCAGTCAACTTTATTATAAATCCATTTCATGAAAAATTCAAAATCCATAGAATTTTCAGGAAGTTCTATTTTAGAAAACCAATCTTCATTATAATCTTCATTAAAACCACCAATAATTTCTAAGACAACATCTATATCGTATTCAGTTTTAATTTCAGATTTTAATTTTTTAAAAACATTTTTAACAATAGCTAAATCTTTTGAATGTGTTTTTGTTCCAAAATAACCAATTTTTATTGAATTAGAATTATTTTCCTTATAATCTTTTATTGGAAGAAGGCTATCTACATGATAATTTTTAATTACTTCAACATTGTCTTTATTAAATCTTCTTGCTAGATTATCCGTTGCAGTAACAATAATATCTGAATTATTAATATAATTAGTTATTTCATTCCTACATCTATCAACATATTCAAAAGAAGGACTATTTTCTTCAACTGAAAGTAAATCATCATCAGTTTCATAAATTAATTTAATACCATGTTTTAAGGCTTTATCAACCAATATATCTAAAAATGGTAAAATTCTCTCAACAATTATAATATCAAATACTTTACTATTTAATATTTTATTAAAATCCATTAAATGATAGCTATCCATCCCATAAATAAAAAAATGAAATTTATTAGATTTACTAAGCTCTTTAAGTGGTTCATGAATTCTTAAATATGGACAAGGAGCTAAATTTTCAAAAGTATCATTTAAAAATACACCTACTTTAATAGTGTCTGTTTTAAATATTTCATTTGATTCAATATATGGAATTATAAGTTTTTTATCTGTTAAATAATAATTATTTTGAAATTCTTCATTAATAGCTTCACTAAATCCTAGATAAAATTGATTTAGTGCAGTATCATTTAAATTCTCAATATATCCTTTATCAAAATAGTTTATAAAATAATTTTTAAAAAAACCAGAAGATACATAATCGATTAAGGGATCATTACTTGAATTTTCTAAATAATTACCTTTATAAAAATCTAAGTCAAAAATAGGATTAATATATTCTTTTTTTAAAGATATATCATCTTTTAAACTTCCAAAATAAATATAATGTAAAATATAATCTAAATTATTAGTATTATGAGTATTTAAATAAGTATCTTTATCAATTAACACTAAATTTTTTATTCTTTTATATAATTTAATTATTTTAAAGCTATTAATATTAGATTTAAAAAATATATAAGGATAAACTCGATTTTTAATAATCTTACTTAATTTTAAGGCCATAATTTTACCATTAAATTATATTTAAAATAATCACAATAATAATTTAAATCTTATTATATAAAAATATGGATTATTATGTTTTTTAGGCTATCTTTTAATCTATCCTTTTTATGTCTTTACTTTGTCAAAATCACTATCAAAAGAAACTATTTAGTTATATTCAATATTTCCATCCCTTATCATTTTTCATCTTTTTGATATTTCTTTTTTTATTCGACTGTAAAAGCTTTATAATTAATCACTATATTAACTAAAATAAGTTTAATATAATAGTTAGAATAAAAACTTTAATATGACATATAAGGTTAGTGTAATAATTCCAACCTATAATAGTGAAAATTTCCTTGATAAAACTATAAATTCTGTTATAAATCAAACAATTGGATTTGAAAACATTGAATTAATAATTGTAGATGATTTTTCAACTGATAGTACTAAAAATATTATAAAAAAATATTGTTTAAAACATGAAAATATTAAAACTTATCAATTAAGTGAAAAAACTGGAACACCTGGAGCTTCTAGGAATTTAGCTATTAAAAATTCTAATTCTGAATATTTAATGTTTTTAGATCACGATGATTGTTATATGAAAGATGCTGTTGAAAAATTATACAATGCTACTTTAAATAGTTTTTCTGATGTAGCTATTGGTAAATTTCAAACATTTGGTGATGGAAAAATAATATCAGAGGATTGGATTCAAGAAGACACTACTTTAAATTCGATAGGAGAAAATACATTATTTTTTTCTATAAATAATATCTGGAGAATGATTTTTCCAAGAGAATTTATTTTAAAAAATAATATACTATTTCCTGAGAAAGTTTTCGCAGAAGATTTAACATTTATGGTTGATGCTTTTTTAAATGCAAATAAAATTGTTTTTATAAATGATATTGTTTACAATTTTAGATTAAGACAAGGTGAAATAACATCAACTAGTCTTTCTAAAGGAATACATTATTTAAATGGTTTAATTGAAGGTTATGATCATACATTGAATGTTTTAAAAAAAAATAATAGCTGTAAGTATTATGATACAATTTTTAATCAACACTTATCAACATTGCTTAGTGATTTAATATTAAGTGAAACAATTTCTCTTAAAGAAAAAAAAGAGCTATTAAAAAAGTCCAGCTATTTATTTAAAAATATTAAAAATATTAAACCTTTCCCAGAAAACGAAGAAAATAAAGTTTTAATGGAAAACATAAAAAATGATGAACTTGATGAAGTTTTTAAATCAATAGAAGAATCTAGATCATCTAAAAAAATCAGGTCATTAGAAAGTGAATTAGAAAATAAAAAATTACAAATAGCTGATTTACAAACTACTAAAGGATGGTTTAAATATAAGGCAAAGAATATTATTGATAGGTTAAAAAGGAAAGTTTAGTTATTTACTAAGTTTTTTAGAACTTTATTCCATGATTTAGCACGACTATTCAATCTATAATTAGTAGATACATCTTCTTTTGCATTGTTTAAGATAAATTCTCTTATATTTTTATTTAATATCAAATCTTCAAGTTTTTGAATCCATTCTTTTTCATCATTTGCTAAAAATCCATTAAATCCATCATTTATTACTTGTTTATAAATATCAATTGCACTTGCAACTATTGGAACTCCAAGAGCTGTAAATTCAATATATTTTAATTCACTTTTTCCTTTATTGAACTCTGTAGAGGTAAGTGGAATTATACCAATATCCCAGCTAATTTTTGATTCTAACCATTTATAAAAACTATGTAAAGACATTGGATAAAATGGAAGTTCTATTCTTTTAATCCATTCATCTTCATTTAATTCAAATCCACCAATAACTTCAAATTCTAAGTTAATACCTAATTGTAACATTTTGTTTTTTAATGTTAAAATTGGTTTTTTCATCATTGCAAGATCATCCCAATGAGTAAAAGTTCCAAAATAACCTATTTTAATAGTGTCTGTTGTATTAATATTATAATTTCTCATTTTTAATATATCATTTGCAAAATAATTTTTTATTACTTCTACATTATCATATTGTGAGAATCTATTTTTAAGCTCGTCAGTACTAACTGTAATAATATCAGAATTATCCATAAAATTTTTTATAGATTCATAATGATAAGAAATATATTCAAATGCTGAATGATCTTTTGAAAGGTCTAATAAATCATCATCAGTCTCATAAATAATTTTAATATCTTTTTCATTTGCTTTTTTAATAAAAGTTTCGAAATAAGGAGAAACTCTTTGTACTATAATTATATCAAATGATTTAACTTGTAGAAAGTTTTCTTTATTAATTATAGGTAAAATTTCTTTTCCATAGATGAAAAAATGAAAATCTTTGCTTTTACTCAATTCTTTTAAAGGTCCATGTAATCTTAGATAAGGACATGCATTCATGTTAAGATAGCTATCTTCTAAAAAGACACCAACTTTAATTGTATTTGTTTTATATTCTTTATTAGATTCTATATATGGAATTGTAAAATCTGGATTGGTTATATAATGATTTGAAGATATTTCTTCAGAAATCCTAAACTTGAGATCATTTTCATATTGATAATTAAAATCTGTATAGATATCTTCGACAAACCCTTTATCTTCATTATTAATATAATTGTCTTCAAAATATCCTTTTGAGAAATAATGAATAAGAGGATCTTCAGATGCAATATTATAAGCATTTATATAAAAATTAAAGTCAAATAAATTATCAATGTACTGCATTTTAGTATTAGTATCGTCTGTTTTAGATGTATGATAAATATAATGAATAATAGGATTATAATGACCAATAGAATGAATTTTACGATAAGTATCTTCATTAAATAATCCAGAAGCTTTAATTCTTTTATATATGCCTAAATATTTATTAAAGTGGAATTTAGATTTGGAAACTGTGTAAAAATAAGGATTAGATTTAATTTTTGATTCAATATCTCTAAAAGGCTTTGAAATATTAAAAGAATTAGAATTTAAAATATCATTAATCTGAAGATCATAATATCCAATCCTACCTCCTTTATCAAAATCATGACTTTTTAATCCTTTAACATCGTTGATTAAAAGATAAATTTCTTCTTTTGATAAATTTATAGAATCGTATGATTTTAAAGAATCTACTTCTTCTCCAATTTTAGCTCTTAAATTATCACTAGTAACTGGTGTGGAAAGAACTACTTTATGGTGATATTCTCCTTCTTTTGCCCAATATTTATTATCCCAATAGTAAACTTTGCCTACAGAAGGATGAATATTGTTTTTCCATGCTACATAGCTAAAGCTTAATTGATCTTGATTAGAAAACTCTATTATTTCGCTCCACCAATCTTCCATTAGTTTAATTATTTCAGGATTATTATGTTCTCTAAAAATAGCTCCAAGAACAGGTAAGCCATAATGCTTTGGAAATCCTTCTTTATCATATTTGATTAATTGTTCTTCCATAACTGCACGAGGATATCTTGGAATCTTTACAGATGCAGTTAATTCTTCATAAGCACAATCTCTTTCTGTGTGAATAACACAGAGAATTGGTGAATCAGCCCTAATAAATTCATAGATGTATTCACGGATGCTACCTTTTATTTTAAAAGTTCCATCTAACCAGAAACTATATTTATAATCTGGGAAATAATTATGAGGTAAAACTTTATATTGTTTTGCCTTACGATTATTATCTAAAGTAGATTCATCCATTAATCGAATTTCCCAAAAATCAGAACTAAGATTAGGGTTATCTGTAAAACATACATAATCACAATTATCATCAATAAATTCAGGTTCTTTTAGAGAATCATAATCACCTGTAAAAGCTGTATAAATAACAATTTTATTGTTTTTAATATCTTCAATTGTTTTATCTGCTGATTTTTTTGATTGATTAAACAAATCTAGTTTAATATTATCATCAACAACCTGTTTATATGTTTTATAAATATCTTTATACATAATTTAACCTAAAATAAGAATTCATTCTAAATAAACCTTTTTTACAACTTTAAGTATCTCATCACTAGGCATTTCATTAATTTCTTTTTTATCTAATTTAAAAACTTTTTTAGAGGAAAATTGATCTTTAATTTTTTCTTCTATATCATCATTCCATGTTAAAATAATATCATAATAATTAATATTTTTTAAATCTCCATCATAGCTATTTAAAACTAATATTTTTATTATATTATCTCTAGAGATGATCTTTTTAATATTATAATTTAGTGAAAATGATATTAAAATATCACTATCTGATCCTATAAAGTAATCATCCATATCAGATATTAAATTAAAATCATATTCATAGCTATCTAAATCTTTAATTAATTTTGAAATTAATGAACTTGAATTTTCAGAGAAAATTATGAAATACAGCTTTTTTTCTGTTAAAAAATAATTTTGACTTATTTTATCCTTTAAAATATCTTTAAATAGGAGATTTTCCCATTTATCTTTAAATAAAGATATATTTTTAAAATTTATCTCATGTACCTTTTCATCATTAAGTCTAGTTGCAGATTCATAATGGAATAATAGTGCAGAAGGACAATAAAATGTTTTATAGTTATTTGTATATAATTTAAACGCAAAATCTATGTCCTCATAACCATAAAAATAACCTTCATCTAAACCCCCTAACTCTAAATAAATATCTTTAGACACTAAAAGAGTTGCCGCTGTATTAGAGATAGATTCTTTAAATTCATTTACTTTATGATCAAAAATTGAAGTGAAGAACATATGTTCATGATAGGGCCCATAAATATAAGGAGTAATTTCTTCTCTAAATTTAACTCCAGCATGTTGAATTGAAAAAGAAGTTTCCTGATTTTCCATATTAAATGTATAAGGAAAAACAAGTTTTGCACCAACTGCTCCTACATTTTCATTATTTAGCATAACACCCATCATCTCATTTAACCAACCAAATGTAGGTTCAATATCATTATTTAAAAGTAGTAAATAATCACCATTAGCTATTTTAGCTGCATCATTATTACCTTTAGAAAAAGAAACATTAACAGAATTTTCAATAATAGTAATAGGCAAATATTTAGAAAACTCTTTTAAAACATCAACAGAATCATCTGAAGAATCATTATCAACAACGATGATCTCATAATTCTTATAATTTGTATTTTCATCAAAATCTGTAAATAATCTCTTTAAATGTTTTGACCCATTCCTATTTAAAATTATAATAGAAACTAGAGGTTCATCATCAAAAGAATAATTATTTAAAAACAAAGAATTAGTATTAATTAAACGTTCTTTAGCTATATCAGCAGGACTACGAATAAAAAAATAACCTTTAGAACCTTCTAAAACATAATGAACTAATGGATTAATCTTAATTTTTGGATGTTTACTTACATAAGTAGATAAATTAAAATGAGGACTTGGATATTTACCTTCATCATAACCAAAGAATAAAAAATGTTCCAATGGATCAATATCCTCTTCTGCAATATGCGGATAACTTGCTAAGTAAAATTCCTTATCAAAAAGTCCTAATTCCATGATTTTATCATAGGAATCATAATAGGATTTAGCCATATTATAATCAAGTTTTGACCTCTTTAAAAAATTGAAAAATGAAACATCACTCATAAAATCATTACCTTTTAATTAAACCAAAAAATCCTTTTTTATCTGAATTCTTAAATTGTCTATTTTCACAACTAAGATTATTAATTATATTATCTTTTTCATTAAATAAATTATTTAAATTTACCTTATTTAAAATAGCTAATTTAAATTTAAAATTAATTCTTGAAATATTTTTATCAAAATCATTATCTAAAATATAAAAAGGATCTAATGTTGTGAAGGTTTGAAATTCATCATTTAAATTATTAAATGAATTAGATTCAGCTATTTTAATTTCATTATTATTTGAACTAACTAGACATATCTTACATTTTATAAATGCCTGTTCAATAGGATCAAAACGTAAATTAACAATATCTTTAAATTCACTTAAGTTAAAACTTATATCATTATTTTCTTTAAGTTCATATCTAATAGAAATTTTTTCATCTTCATTAAAACCATGTCCTGTATCAACATAAAGATTAGCTATTGAATTTACATAAGGTAAATTATTAAAATATTTATATTTAGCTAAAAAAGTTTCAAAATCATAATCATTAAAGTTTAAAATAGCATCCTCAAATAAATAATAATCTCCTTTTAATTCTTTTAAAAAATCAAAATCATCTTTAGAAAATTTATTTATAAACTTTTCAATCTCAGTTAAAACCTTTTTTTCTTCCCCAATATACCAATCATAGTGAAAAATCCAAAATAAAATATCATTAGTGAATTTTAAATTAATAATATTTAATATCTTAGAATATTTAGAATATGTTTTTTCTAATGAAAAAATTTCTAAAATAGTTTCAGATAAATCTAAACAATTTTTAATAGAAATTGTAGTTGTTGTTGATGAATCATCCCCACTTCTCCTATAAAAATACTTTGACTCTGAATTTAAATATATCTTATTAGAATTTAAAATAGTATTTATTGCAACAGTTGTATCTTCATAATATTTTGATGGAAATGATAAAAATTTAAATAATTTTTTATTAAATATTTTATTCCAGACAGATGTTGAAAAAATTAATTGAGGATAATCATTTAAATCATTTATAACCTTATCTTCATTAATATCAAGTTGATGGACATCTAAAGGAATATCTTCATTATTTGATATAAACTGAGAATTATATATTAAAAGTTCACAGTTATGTTTTTTCATTTTATTTAATGAATTTTCAAAAGTATTTTCTAGAATAAAATCATCACTATCGATGAATGTAACAAAATCAGAACTAACATGTTTTAATCCTATATTTCTTCCGTTACCTTGACCTTTATTTGAATCTAATTCGATTAATTTAAAAGAAGGATACTTATTTAAATAGCTTTTAGCTATTTTTAAACTATCATCTTGACTAAAGTCATCAACAATAATAACTTCTATATTTTCTATTCCTAATGTTTGGCCTACGATTGAATCTAAACATTTTTTAAGGTATTTTTGAGCATTATATACTGGAATAACAACACTGATTTGATAAGACATGTTTTAAATCCTTATTTTTTAAAAAAGCTTGATATTTTTTGTGGAAATTTATTATTTTCTTTTTTATTTTTAAGTAGAATATTTTCATCTAAAAGTCTTTGATTTTCATTTTTTAAATCATTATAAAGAGTATTATAATGATTATATAAAAATTCATAATATTTCATTTTATAATTTAATTCAAATTCCTTTCCATTATTTGAATTAGAAATAGCTTCATAAAAAACTCTATCATCAAAATGCCACTTTTTTAAATATTCTTCATCAACTTGATCAAGACTAAATTTTTTATAATCATCCTCAATTAACTTAAAAAATTCATTTCTATATTTTTCATTAAGTCTTAGATATACAAACTTAATATTAACAATTAAATACATTAAAATTTCTTGTTTTAGTTCTTCAAAAATGTTTTTTTCCTTCATGAAGTCTAAAAAAATAGATAATATTTTAAAGATATCATAAGATCCCTCTCCACCAGATGTAGATATTGATTCATCCCTAATTCTGTAAAAATAAAGAGGTTTACGAATAATAGAGATTCTTTTAGCATTTATGAATGTTGGAAAGAAAAAAGCAAGATCTTCATAATTAAGTCCATCTTTAAAATGAGCATCAATATCTGATAAATAAGAAGATTTATAGATTTTATTAACTGGTGAATGTGCTATTTTAAATAAAACATCTTTAACATCAGTGTATGTGAAAATTTTATTATCCAAATGAGAATCAACAACTTCTAAAGAAGTATATTGTGTTTTATAAACTTCTGCTGTGTTTTCATTATAAAAACTAAAAGGAAACATTAAAATATCTAAATTTTTAGATTTAGCAAAGCTATACAAGCTTTCATAAGTATCTATCTCAATCCAGTCATCAGAATCAATAAATGAAGTGTATTCTCCATTTATATATTTCAATCCAGTATTACGAGCTGCACTTAATCCACCATTTTTTTGAGTGATTATTTTTATTCTTTTATCTTTTGATGCATAATCTTCTAAAATAGCTAGTGAATTATCTGTTGATCCATCATTAACACAAATTATTTCAATATCTTCTAATGTTTGATTGATTAAACTATCTAAACACTTTTTTAAATAATTTTCAATATTGTAGACAGGAACCACAACAGAAATTTTAACATTAGAAGAAATAAAACCACCTATTTATTATTAAACTCTCTATATTTTCCAGACTTAATATTATCCATCCACTCTTGATTTTCCAAATACCAATCAATTGTTTCTTCTATTCCTGTTTCAAAAGTATAATTAGGAGTCCATCCTAATTCTTTCTGTATTTTTGTAGAATCAATTGCATAACGTTTATCATGACCTAATCTATCTTCAACAAATTCAATTAATGATTCATCTTTATCTAGATGTTTGAGAATTAATTTTACAATTTCAATATTTTGTTTTTCATTGTTTCCACCAATATTATATACATCACCTAATTTTCCATTATGTAAAACTAAATCAATAGCTGTACAATGATCATATACATGAAGCCAATCTCTAACATTCTTACCATCCCCATAAATTGGTAATTTTTTATTATTTAGTGCGTTAGAAATCATTAAAGGAATTAATTTTTCTGGAAATTGATATGGACCGTAGTTATTAGAACATCTTGTAATATTTATTGGTAAATTGAATGTTTCAAAATATGCTCTTACCATTAAATCTGCACCTGCTTTTGATGATGAATAAGGACTATTAGGTTTTAATGGGGTTTTTTCTGTAAAATATCCTGTTTTTCCAAGAGTTCCATATACTTCATCTGTAGAAATTTGTAAAAACTTTTTAATTTCATGTTTTTTTGCTGCATTTAGTAATACTTGAGTTCCTAAAATATTAGATTTAATAAATATTTCTGGATCTTTTATACTTCTATCAACATGAGTTTCAGCTGCAAAATTAATAATATACTCTACATCAGAAGATAATTTATTGACTAATTCTTTATCTCTTATATCTCCTTTTACAAAAGTGTAATTATCATTAATATTAATATTTTCCAAGTTTTCAAGGTTTCCACAATATGTTAAAGCATCAATATTAATAAATTCATCATCAGGATATTTTTGAACCATGTATTTTAAAAAATTACTTCCAATAAAACCTGCTCCACCTGTAACTAAAATTTTTGACATTTTTTTCACTCTAATAACTAATATTTGTTTCCTTTAATGTTTTCCATTCTCTATCTTTATCTGAAAGATTTACCTCATCAATTCCATTTAATGGCCATTTTATACCGATATCTGTATCATTCCAGATAATTCCTCCTTCATCATCTGCATCATAGAAATTTGTACATTTATAGACAAATTCTGCTTCTTCAGATAAAACTAAAAATCCATGGGCAAACCCTTCTGGAATAAATAGCTGTTTTTTATTATCACTAGACAAAATAAGTCCTACCCATTTACCATAGGTTTTTGAGTTTTTACGCATATCCACTCCAACATCAAAAACTTTACCTTTAATTACACGTACTAATTTACCCTGAGGATTATTTATTTGAAAATGTAGGCCTCTTAAAACTCCTTTTGATGATTTTGACTGGTTATCTTGAACAAATGTTAAATCATATCCTGCTTCTTTAAAATCGTTTTCATTGTATGTTTCCATGAAATATCCACGATCATCACCAAAAACAGCAGGTTCTACAATAAAAACATCATTGATTTCTGTTTTAGTAAATTTAAATTTTCCCATATTATCACTTGTCATCTGAAGCTAAATTAAACAGATATTCACCATAATCTGTTTTTTTAAGTGTTTCTGCTTCTTTAAGTAATTTATCCTTGTTGATATAACCTTTATTGTAAGCTATCTCTTCTAAACATGCAATGTATAGGCTTTGTCTTTTTTGAACTGTTTCAATAAAGTTAGCGGCCTCGAGTAAACCTTGATGAGTGCCTGTATCTAACCAGGCCATTCCTCTACCTAATAATTCAACTTTAAGTTTTCCACGTTTAAGATACTCTTCATTTACAGAAGTTATTTCAACTTCACCCCTATCAGAGGGTTTTACATTTTTTGCAATTTCAATAACATCATTATCATAGAAATAAAGACCAGGAACGACATAATTTGATTTAGGTTTTTTTGGTTTTTCTTCAACAGAAATCACATTGCCATCATCATCAAATTCAACAACACCAAAAGCTTCAGGATTTTTTGTGTAATAACCAAAAATTACTGCTCCATCTTCTAATTTAGTTGATTTTTCTAAGATTTCTGTAAATCTATGGCCATGAAAAATATTATCTCCTAAAATAAGAGCTACATTGTCACTACCAATAAATTCTTCACCAACAATAAAAGCTTCAGCTAAACCATTAGGATTCTCCTGTATTTCATAGCTAAAAGAAATACCTAAATCACTACCATCGCTTAAAAGATCCTTATACATAGGTAAATCTCTTGGAGTAGATATTATTAATATTTCTTTTATTCCTGAAAGCATTAAAACAGATATAGGATAATAAATCATTGGTTTATCATACAATGGTAAAAGTTGCTTAGACACTGCCTTTGTAATAGGATATAATCGAGTTCCTGAACCACCAGCTAATACAATTCCTTTCATATAAATTCCTCATTCTAAATTATAAATAGTATATTTTTACTAATTTATTAAAATTACTATTAAATTAACTTTAAAAATTCAGAAATAGCTTCTTTATAATCTCTCAAAGGTTCAAAATTATTTTTTTTCCAATTGTTATTAGCTAAAACTGAATATTTAGGTCTTGGTGCAGGTCTTGGAAACTCATCTGTTGAAACAGGTTTTACATCAACATCAATATTTGCTAATTTAAAGATTAATTTAGAAAAATCATACCAAGAACAATACCCAGAGTTAGTGATATGATAAATGCCATAAAAATCAGTTTTTATTAGTTTTGAAATAGCTATAGCTAAATCATGGGTAAAAGTAGGAGTTCCAATTTGATCATCAACAACAGATATTTCTTTATTATTTTTTGAAAGTTCTAACATATTTCTTGGAAAAGAAGAACCATTAAGACCATATAACCATGCAGTTCTTATAATAAAAAATTTATCTAATGTTTTTTCAATAGCTATTTCTCCTTCTAGTTTACTTTTACCATAAACGCTTATAGGACTAGTTTCATCATTTTCATTCCATGGATTATCATTTTCACCACTGAAAACATAATCTGTACTAATATGAACTAAAGGAATGTCTAACTCTTTACAAGCTATAGCTAGATTTTTAGGACCTTCACCATTAACTTCAAATGCTAAATCAGAATTTGTTTCACAACCATCCACATCAGTATAAGCTGCAGAGTTAATAACTATATCAGGATTGTGTTTTTTTATAAAATTAATTGTGAAATCTTTATTTGTAATATTTAATGAATTTGAATCTGTATCTATTATTTCTTCATTTTTAAGGACTTCTTTTAAATCTGTTCCAAGCATTCCATTTGAACCTGTTATTAAAATCTTCATAAATAGAGTTTAATTTAATAAAATATAGATGTTTCCCCTATAAAAATTTTTAATGAAAAATCAACACATACCCATATAAATATTAAATCACCTTTATATAGATATTAAAAAATATTAGGTAATCAACTATAATATCAAAACTAAAAATATTCGAAGAATTTCAAAAAGAAGGAAATAGAAGTACGAATGGATTATGGGCTGATCCTTATTTAATAATTTTTGGAATATAATGAATGGGAATGGTAAAAATTTTCATTAACATCCAATTTGATATAATTCAAAACCATTTTCTTCAATAAATGTTCTATTATAAATATTTCTACCATCAAATATGATTCTTTTATTTAGATTTAATGATAAGTCTTCAAAATCTAAATGTCTAAATTCTTTCCATTCAGTTAGTAATATTAATGCATCAGAATCTTTTAAAGCATCAGTTTTATTACTGAAATACTTAATATTGTTTTTATTTTTAAAAATTTCTTTAAAAGAATCAATAGCTTTTGGATCATATGCTTTAATTTTAGCTCCTTTAGATATTAATTTTTCAATTAATTTTAAAGAAAAAGATTCTCTAACATCATCTGTTTCTGCTTTAAAAGCTAATCCCCAAACTGTAAATGTAAATTTACTTAAATCATCTCCAAATCTTTCAATAATTTTATTAAATAAGACATTTTTTTGATTTTCATTAACTTCTTCAACACTTGAAAGTAAAATAGAAGAATAATCATTTTTTTCAGCAGTTTTAATTAATGAACGAATGTCTTTTGGAAAACAACTTCCCCCATAACCACATCCAGCATAAAGAAAATCATAACCAATCCTTTTATCACTACCTACTCCTATTCTAACATTTTTAATATTTGCTCCTGTTTTTTCACAAATATTAGCTATTTCATTCATGAAAGATATTCTAGTAGCAAGCATTGCATTTGAAGCATATTTAGTCATTTCAGCACTTTTGATATCCATAAAAATAAATCTATCATGATTCATAACGATAGAACTATAAAGTTCTTTTATGGTTTCTTTGGTTTTTGAAGAACCACCACCAATTATAATTCTATCTGGACGCATAAAATCATTAACAGCATTTCCTTCTTTTAAAAACTCTGGATTAAAAATAATATCAAAATTTAAATCGATATTTCTCTTTCTAAGTTCTCTATGAATTATATCTTTTATTTTTTCAGTAGTTCCAACAGGTACAGTAGATTTTACAACAATTATCATGTTTTTAGACATGTTCTTAGCAATTTTTAATGCAACATCATAAACATAATCTAAATTTGTGGTTCCATCATTATTCATTGGTGTTCCAACTGCTATAAAACAAATATCAGAATTATCTAAAGCTTTTTTATAGTTAGTTGTGAAAAATAAATTCTTTTTAGCTTGATTATCTTTAACCATTTCCTTTAAGTTAGGTTCATAAATTGAAATAATATTATTTTTCAAATTATTAATTTTATCTTCATCAATATCTATGCAAGATACTTTATTCCCCATCTCAGATAAGCAAGTTCCTGTAACCAAACCAACATATCCTGTACCAATAATGCTTAGTTTCAAAATGAACACCTAAAACAAAAAAAATTACTTTTAAAATACTATTAAATATTTATATTCATTAAGTCATATATAACTATATTAAATTTTAAAAAAGATTCTTATGAAAATTTGTATTATTGGACAAGGTTATATTGGCCTTCCAACAGCTGCTCTTTTTACTATGCATAATTGTGGAGTTACAGGGGTAGATGTTAATGAAGAAATTATAGAAAACCTTAAAAATGGAGTAATTCATATTGAAGAGCCTGGAATAAAAGATATAATATCTAAGGCGCTTAAAAATGGTTTATATCATCCTTCATTAAAACCTGATAAAGCAGATGTTTTTATAATAACTGTTCCAACACCATATATTCCTGAAACATATAGTTGTGATTTAACTTATGTTATTTCTGCTTGTAAATCTATATTACCTTATTTAGAAAAAGGAAATACAGTAATTATAGAATCCACAATAGCTCCAATGTCAACTGATGAGATTATAAAACCAATTTTTGAAAAAGAAGGATTTGAAATAGGAAAAGATTTATATCTTGCACATTGTCCTGAGAGAGTGCTTCCAGGTAAGATAATTGAAGAACTGATTCATAATGATAGAATTATTGGAGGAGTTACCCCAGAATGTTCTAAAAAAGCAAGTGAAGTTTATAAAAAGTTTGTTGAAGGAAAATTAATAGAAACTGAAGCAAAAACTGCAGAACTGTCAAAATGTATGGAAAATACCTTTAGAGATGTTAATATAGCTTTAGCTAATGAACTTACAAAAATTTGTGCAAAAATTGGAGTTAACTCATTAGATGTTATTGAAATGGCAAATAAACATCCTAGAGTTAATATTCATTCTCCAGGACCAGGTGTCGGAGGTCATTGTCTAGCTATTGATCCTTATTTTATTTATTCTAAAGCTCCAGATGAAGCAAAAATAATTAAATTAGCAAGAGATATTAATAATAGTATGCCAGAATTTGTTGTAGAAAATGTTAGAAAAATTTTACCTGAATCAAATTCTAAAATAGCTATTTTAGGAGTTTCCTATAAAGGAAATACTGGAGATTCTAGAGAAAGTCCTGCACTTGAAATAATTTCCCTATTAAAAGAAAAAGGTTATAAAATAGCTATTCATGATCCGCATATTGAAAATAAAGAATATTTAAATTTAGAAGATAGTGTAAATGATGCATCACTTATTTTAATACTTGCAGATCATAATGAGTTTAAAAATTTAGATTATAATCTTATTAAAGATAATATGAAGGATCCTATAATCTTTGATACAAAAAATATCATCTCTTATGTTCCAGATGATATTAAATTAATTAATTATGGAAATATTAGTGAACTTAGTTAATACCAACTTACAAATTTATATTTTGGACTATAAATTACAAGTTGTTTTTTAATTCCTTCGAATTCTACTGTTTTATAATTAATATTATTTTCATTGAAAATTTTAAAAAGTTCATTAACAGTATTTTGTTCTCCTACTCTTTCATAATCATCAACAATTATAATGAACTCTTTATCTATATTATTAACTAAATTCCATACATTAGATCGTGGATATTCTTGATTATAGCCATAAGGCCCATCTATTATTATTAAATCAAATTTTTTATCTGAAATTTCATTTGAAAAGTCTTTATATCTTAAATTATTTGAAGAATTAAATTCAAAATATTCTGTTGGAACTTCTAAGATTTTAGAATTATTAGATAATAATAGATTTTTTGAAAAATTAACTATCCATTCTTTATCACTTTCAATGATAAGTAAATTAGAATCAAAGAAGTTTGCATATTGACTTGTGATTTTACTAGATTGACCTAAACCTAGTTCTAAAATATTTTTAGGATTTATTTCATCTAAAATCCTAAATAAGACATATAAAAATGAATAAGAAGAAGAACTTTTATTTAATGAAAAATTTTTTTTAATTAACCATTCAGATTCTCTAATTGTATCATTAAAATTTATTGAATATAAAATTTCACGTGTATATTTTTTATTTTCTAAAAGAGTAGCTATTTCATCAACTTTATTTTTAGAATCTTTATTTGCGATGTAAAAATTTTTATAGAATTGATAGCTTTTACTGTTTTCTAAAATTTTTTCTTTTAATTTATTAAAAACCATCATAAAACCTTAAAAATCTATAAATCTATCAGCAACAACTTTATTACCATCCCATGCTTTTAAATTTGTCCATTCAGTAAATGGTTCTGACCAAAAAGGATCATTATAAGATAAACCTAATGGTAAAAAAATTGTTGAACATAAATATAAGCTTCCAGTATTAATATAAGACTCTGAAATATCAATTTGAGAACCATTTAATCCAATACATAGCCAACCATCATCATCAAAATTTTGATTACCTGCAAATTGTTTTTTAAGTACTTCAGTAAATGCTGATCTAACCTGAGCAGGTTTGATAAAATCTGGAAGTGTTTTAATTAAAGAAGATTGTGCTAATGTGTGAAAAATACCAGTTCGATAAGCCATTGATCTTCCAATAACAGGATAAGTTCCTTCAGGAGAGATGAGTCTTTCAAGTTCAGCAGCATATCTGCTTGATCTTTTAATTTCTAAATCTAGAAATCCATTATCATCTATTCCATATTTTTTCATTATATGCAAAACATCTATGAGCATTGGGTGAATAACTAAGCTATTATAGTAATCTAATCTAAAATTTTCCCCATCTGAATAGATTCCATCCCCAAGATACCATTCATCTTTAAATTTATTTATTCCATAAGTAAGTCTATTTTGATCACATTCCCCAGTAAATTCCAGTAATGTTGCTTCAATAATAGATGTAAAAAGTAACCAGTTATTTTTATAAGGTGCAATATCTCTAGTTTTTTTAAATTCTTTAATTATTCTTGATTGTGTATCTATAGATAATTTAAACCAAATTTGATTTTTTGATCTAAGTAATCCTTGAGCTAAAAAAGCAGCATCAACTAAAGATTGTTTAGGTTCTTTAAAATTGATATAATCAGTATTATTTGGGTTAACAATATTATTTAAACACTTAATTGTCATGTCAATATAATTACCTCTCATAACACCTTCTTCTGTTTCATCAATACCCAGCTCTAACCAAGAAGAAATACCACAAAATAACCTAGCAAAAGCCTCTAAATAAGAAAATTTCTTCCTTTCAGGATTAATAGATTCATAAGGCATGTTTTTTTTAAGGTTATTACTTTTTAAATTAATTAAAACTGGCCAAGCTATTTTTTGTAATAATTTAACCCACAACACCCTATCATCCATTGGAGAATAAACATTATCCTCATTTTTACTAGGTTTCTTCCTAAGTCTACGAAATATAGAGTCAATCATAAGAATAATTTTAGTAAAACTAATATATAAAGATTGATTTGACTAAAAAAATTCTTTATTATATTTAATAAGATATTTATTATAAAAAAATAAATCTTAAATAATAACAGTTAGTTTATGGATAAAAAAAATAACATATATTTGGATAGCCCTACTCATTGGAGTAAATTTGATAAATTATTAATAGAACCAGGATTTGCTAGAGCTATTGTAACAATTGCTTTTGCAGTTATTTTAGATTTATACTGGATAAATTTCAGACAAAAAAGAGATAAATTAATTATTTAAATTCTTAAATTATGTGATATAATGGTAAATTATAAAAAAAGAGATAAATTAATTATTTAAATTCTTAAATTATGTGATATAATGGTAAATTATAAAAAAAGAGATAAATTAATTATTTAAATTCTTAAATTATGTGATATAATGGTAAATTATAAAAAAAGAGATAAATTAATTATTTAAATTCTTAAATTATGTGATATAATGGTAAATTATAAAAAAGGATATTTGCATGTTAAAAATGCAGTTAAACCAAAAATTCATGTGAAAAATATAGAATTTATTAAAGAAAATGATTTTTGTAAGTTTAAAATAGCTGAGATTAATGAAGATAAAAATGAATATAGCGAAGATATTTTTAAATCTTTAAAAAATCTATGTGAAAATGAAAAAAAATTTAATTTAATTGTTTTTAGTGAAGATAAAACTTTTTCTAAAAAGTATAATGATTGTTTATTAGAAAAAACTTCAGAAATCTCTCAAAATCTCAATGATTTAAGATTAAATGGAAAATTTAATCTTAGATAATTATAGTATTTTTGTTATATTAACAATAGGAACATATTATTTAAAAATTCATGGAAAATTATTTAATTTTATTATTTTAGTTAAAATTAGAATTATTGAAAGTTATACACAAGTTTATATTCAGAATAAGAAAATAAGTCTTTATACTATCTAATTTTTTGTTTTTAAAATATTTTTGGAAAATAAATTATTTTTTATTAAAAAATTTTAAGTATATCTTAAAAGAAAAATATTACTACTATAATAAATGCTTAAAATTATTTGAGGTAAAGTGATATGTCACATACAATGTCTGAGAAAATATTAAGAAAATCATCAAAAAATTATGATGCTGAGGCTGGAGATATAGTTATGGCTAATATCGATGTAGCAATGACTCATGATTTAACTGGTCCTTTATCAGTTCAGTCTTTTGAGAAGATTGGAACAAAAAAAGTTTGGGATAATTCAAAAATTGTTATTCCTTTTGATCATCAGGTGCCTGCTGATTCTATTGATTCTGCTAATAATCATATAATTATGAGAAAATTTGTTAAAGAACAAGAAATTGAGAATTTTTATGATGTTAATGCAGGTGTTTGTCATCAAATATTACCTGAAATGGGGCATGTAGTTCCAGGAGAAGTGATTGTTGGAACTGATTCACATACCTGTACACATGGTGCTTTAGGAGCTTTTGCAACAGGTATTGGTTCAACTGATATGGCTATGGTTTTCTCAGAAGGACAATTATGGTTTAAAATACCAGAAACAAATAGATTTAATATCACTGGGAAATTAAAAGAAAATGTTTATGCAAAAGATGTTATTTTAAATATTATTGGTCAAATGGGAGCTGATGGTTCAACATATAAATCTTGTGAGTTTGCAGGAGATACTGTTAGTAATATGAATATTTCTGATAGAATGGTTTTATCAAATATGGCTATTGAAATGGGTGGTAAAACTGGATTAATTGAACCAGATCAAAAAACAATAGATTACGTTGAAAAACGCTCAAATAAATCATATGAAATCTTTAAAACTGATTTAGATGCTCCAAGTTTAGAACTTATTGATATTGATGTTAGTAATTTAGAACCTCAAATTGCTTGTCCTCATAATGTAGATAATGTAAAACCTGTTAGTGAAGTTGATATAGAAATTGATCAGGTATTTTTAGGTTCTTGTACTAATGGTAGAATTGATGATTTAAGAGATGCTGCTAAAATATTAAAAGGAAATAAAATAGCTAAAGGTACTAGAATGCTTGTTATTCCTGCATCAAGAGAAGTATATGAAAAAGCCTTAGATGAAAATTTAATTAAAATATTTGTAGAAGCAGGCGCTCTTGTATCTGCACCATGTTGTGGTCCTTGTCTTGGAGGGCATACTGGTTTAATAGGTCCTGGAGAAGTTAGTCTTTCAACATCAAATAGAAACTTCAAAGGACGACAAGGAAGTCCTGAAGGAGAAGTTTATTTATCTTCTGCTGCAGTTGCTGCTGCATCAGCTATTACTGGAAGAATTAGTTTACCCCAAAGTTAGGTGATTTTATGAAAGGAAAAGCATGGAAATTTGGAAATGACATTGATACTGATATTATCATTCCTGGAAGATATTTAATTTATACTGATGAAAAAACGCTTGCAGAACATTGTATGGAAGGATTAGATCCTGAATTTAATAAAAAAGTTAAAAAAGGAGATTTTATTGTAGGAGGAACAAATTTTGGTTGTGGTTCTTCAAGAGAACATGCTCCTATAGCTTTAAAAGGTGCTGGAATTGTTGCTGTAATAGCTGAATCTTTTGCAAGGATTTTTTATAGAAATGCTACAAATTTAGGTCTTCCTTTACTTGAAGCTCCAGGTATTAGTGAGGTTATAAGTAATGGTGAAGAAATTAAAGTAGATTTAGAAAAAGGAATTATTAGTTCAGAATCTGGGAAAGAATATGAATTTAAGAAATTACCCCCATTTATGTTAGAAATTCTTGAAAATGGTGGTTTAATAGAATATCTAAAAAATAAAAGAGGATAATATGTATAAAATATCTGTAGTTCCAGGAGATGGGATTGGAAAAGAAGTAATGGATGCTACGATTAATGTATTAGATAGTTTAGACATTAATTTTAATTATAAGTACAATGATGCTGGTGATGAATGTAAAGAAGATTGTGGTTATGCTTTACCTGAAGACACTTTAAAAATTGCTAAAAATTCTGATGCTTGCTTATTTGGTGCTGCTGGTGAGACTGCTGCTGATGTGATTGTTAAATTACGTCAAGAGATGAAATTATTCGCTAATTTAAGACCAATAAAATCTTATCCTAATACTAATGCCTTGTTTGATGATTTAGACATTATGATTGTTCGTGAAAATACTGAAGGACTGTATAAAACTGAAAGTGAAGAATATACTGATGAAGGGGCAATAGCTAAAAGAATTATAACAAGAGAAGCTGAAGAGAGAATTATAAATTATGCTTTTAAATATGCAGAAGACAATAATAAAAGTAAAGTTACTGGTGTTCATAAAGCAAATGTTTTAAAAAAGACTGATGGTTTGTTTAAGGATATTTTTTATGAAGTATCAAAAAATTATCCAAGTATCGAAGCTGAAGATTATTATGTTGATGCAACAGCCATGTATTTAATTACAAGGCCAAAAGACTTTGAAGTTATTGTAACTACCAATCTTTTCGGAGATATTTTATCAGATGAAGGTGCTGGTCTTGTAGGTGGTCTTGGACTTATACCTTCTGCAAATATTGGAGAACATGGTGGGCTATTTGAACCAGTTCATGGTTCTGCACCAGATATAGCAGGTAAAGGTTTAGCTAATCCAACAGCTATGTTATTATCTGCAGAAATGATGTTAAGATACCTTGGAGAAAACACAGAAGCAGATAGATTAAATGATGCAATTTTAACTGTTTTATCAAAAGGTGAAACTCTTACTCCAGATCTTGGAGGTTCATCAAATACAAAAGAACTTGGTGAGGCTGTTAAAAATAATCTTTAAATATGTGATTTAATGATAAAAGATAGTTTTGAATATGAAAAAGGAATTAGTGCAATTATTCCAACATATAAAGGAGAAAAATATATTTTAAAGCTACTTGAATCATTAAAAAATCAAACTTTAGATTATAATTTATTTGAAGCTATCATTATAATAAATGGGGAAGAAGATAACACTCAAAAAATTATTGAGGAATTTAAATTAGAAAATCCTTATTTAAATATTAATTTAGATTTTAGTGAACTTGGAGTTTCTAATGCTCGTAATCATGCAATTTCAATTGTTAAAAAAGAATATACAACTTTTATTGATGATGATGATTATATAAGTCCTAATTTTTTAGAAAAACTATATAAATATTCTAAGCCTAATCGTGTTGTTATTGGAACTTTTTTAGATGTTAAAGAAGATTCTAGTGATATAAAAGAATCTTATTTAAGTCCACCGCTTTTAAAAAAAACTGGAATCATTGAAAATCCTTATAGTTATATGAAAGACATTTTAGTTATTACAACAGATAAATCAATTCCAACAAAAGCTATTAAAACTGTTAAATTCAATCCAAAACTTAAAAATGGTGTAGATATTTCATACTTTTCAAAATTATATTCAAAATACGATTTTGAATTTTATATTATTGATAAATATGAAGAAGCTATTTATTACAGATTATGGAGAGACAATTCAATATCTAGACAATCCTTATCTTATGAATTTAATATTACAGGAAGATTGAATGTTATAAATGATATAAATCAGGAATTTGAAAATACAGATAACCCTCAAAAAATACAGTTTTTAAAGGAATTAACGGTTGGCCAAGTTTATAAAATTAATAAATATCTAGATAAAAATCCTGATGAGTTAAAAAGAGTTTCAAAAGATATAAATAGCTATAATTTTAAATTTTTCCCATACAAATATTTCAATACTGATTTTAAAAATTTAAACAATTTTAATAATGAATTAATTATTTCTTATGCTTTTCCCCCAACTAATACTACTACAAGTAATGTAATAGCTAAAAGAATTTTAAAAAATGAAAATAATGTAGATATTATTTGTGGAAGTTTAGATAATTTAGATAAGGATTATGATCTAGAAAATTTATTAGATGAATTTATATTAGAAAAAATAGTTATTGATTTATCTTTTTCAAGTGATTGGTTAAATATAAAGCAATTTATTGAAAAAGGAATAGAGAAAATAAATAAAAAATATGATAAAATATATAGTAGATCTTATTTTCAACATTCACATTTTTTAGCTTTAGAATATAAGTTAAAAAATAATTCTGATGTTTTTTGGTCTGCAGAGTTTTCAGATCCGACAATTTATAATTTTAAAGGAGATAAAAATACTCCACCAATTAATGATAATGAGTATATTGAGAAAGTTAATAGCTATTTACCTGATAAATTAGATAAGATTAGTGAAGATGATTCTCTAAATTTTATATGTGAATATTTAACATATGTTTTTGCAGATGAGATACTTTTTACAAATGAAAATCAAAAAGAAGTAATGTTAGGTTTCTTTTCTGATGATATAAAAGAAATTGTTAATAAAAAGTCTAAGATTTCAAAACATCCTACTTTAGATGAAAAATATTACTACATAAAAGAGAATAATAGCTATGAAATAGATGATTCATATATTAATTTTGCATACTTTGGTGTTATTTTTTCAAATAGGACTTTAGAAGATTTTGTTAATGCATTTGATAATCTTGATTTATCATTAAAAGATAAATTTAGATTACACATTTTTACTCCAAATATTACAATGTTTGAACAGTTATTAAGTCCAGAATTATTTGAAAAAACTAGATTAAATCCAACTGTTTCTTTTTTAGAATTTTTAAATTTAAGTACAAAGTTTGATTGTTTAATTGTAAATGATAGTTATACTAAAGATTCCTATAAAATAAATCCATTCCTACCTTCTAAAATATCAGATTATATTGGAAGTGGACAGGATATTTGGGCAATATGTGAAGAAAATAGCCCAATGTATAAAATGGATATTCAATACAAATCATTGATTAATGATATGAGTTTTAATGAATACATATTAACAAATATTTTATTAGATAAATTAAATCTAAATAAAAATATATTAAAAGATCAAAAAAAATACAGCTTGTATGAATCAATCTTTAAAGAAAGAAATGTAAAAAATTTAAAATTATTAAATGAAAACAAAGATAAACAAATAAAATATTTACAAAAAAGGTCTGTTGATTTTTCTACAAAGATTGATGAATTAATACAGGTTTTAGAAAATGAATTTAAGAAAAATAACGAGAATTTAGAAAAAATTACTCATTTAGAAATAGAAAATAAAAATCTTAAAAATAAAAATGAAAAAATTTTAAATTCTAAAACATGGAAATTAATAAATAAGTTTAAAAAGTAATTATATATTATTAATTCTAAAATTTATAAAGGAGAGATATAATGAATAAAATACAAATTGCTGGATTGTTTATTATTTTAATTATGGTAATGAGTGCTGTAGCAGGATTCATCCTTTTAGTATCAGGATATTAAATTATTTGGAGAGATAAAATGACAAAATATAAATTAGGTGCAGTTGTTGCAGAATTTAATTATGATTTAACACAGATGATGTTAGGACTTGCAAAAGAAGAAGCAAAATCTAGAGATTGTGAAATTACTAAAATAGTTACTGTTCCCGGTGTTTTTGATATGGCACTAGCTATTAAAAAATTACTTGAAAAAGATGAAATTGATGCTGTTATAACATTAGGTGCTGTTATTGAAGGAGCAACAGATCATGACCAGATTGTAGCACAACATGCTTCAAGAAAAATAGCTGATTTATCTTTAGAATATAATAAACCAGTTGCTTTAGGAATTAGTGGGCCAGGAATGACCAGATTAGATGCACATAAACGTGTAGACTATGGTAAAAGAGCTGTTGAAGCTGCAATAAAAATGTGTGATAGATTAAGTGAAATTTAGATGATTTTATGGAAGTTTTAAAACCTAATGATTTGAAAAAAAGGTTTAAGAAGTCTTGGATTGCTCCCTATGAAAAAGTTTTAACATTAGTTGATGGAGAAAATGTTGAAATAATAGAATACCACCCATGTATTTCTGGATCTGAATGGTTACTTAATCAATACAAAAACAGTAGTGATTTAATTAAAGAAGCTTATCGAGATGGAAACAAACATGTTTATAAAGCACAAATAGGTAGTAAACCATTAGATTTAAAAGCAAGCTATAATGCTGCAGGAATAGAAGAAATTACTGTTACTAATGATGAAGTTAAAGTAACTCATTCTGGTCTTGCTGGAGCTGGTGTTGGTGCTGGAATGTGTAGAGGCCTAGGTGAAGGAGTAGAATATATTGAACTTCATGATATAGGTGGAGGTTCAAAATTAGGTAAAGCTACAGTAGTTACACCTAAACTTGAAAAAATAGTTATAGGAATAGATGATACTGATACAAAAGAAGAAGGAGCAACTTGGACTACTGCACATAACATTGGTATGGAACTTAAAAAAGAAGGTTTTGAATATATAGACCACATCATCGTGCAATTATACCCTAATAACCCACATAAAACTCAAAATTGTGTTTCAATTGCACTAACATTCGCTGTAAGTGAAGATAAAAAAGAAGAATTGATTAATAAGATTATAGAATTATTAAAAAGAGATAGTTTATCTAATAAAACTTCAATAGCTATTTTAGAAGGATTAACTATTCCAGAAAAATTAAAAAAATATTCACATGAAGCAAAAACTAGAATGGTTGATGTTGAAGAAGCTGAAAAATTAGCTAATGAATTAAAAATTAAATTAATAGAAGTTACAGGTTCACAAGGGAAAATTGGTGCACTTGCAGCTTTAGGTCTTTATGATAATCCAAAAGAAGCTGTGAAAATTTATAATAAATAAAAAAAGTTTTTATAACACTCTAAAATTAAAGATCAAATAGTTATAATCTCAAAAATAGGGTGTTAGATTTTTAAGAAATATTTGAGTGTGTTTTGTTCTTTTTAGTGTTTTTGATTAGTAATGATTGTTGTGTTTTATAGGGTATAATTTCTTTTTTCTTATTTTTATATTTTTTTGGTTTTTGAAAATTAAGAAATAACATGGAGATGATTTTATATTGGTTAATTTTTTATTAGTTAGTTGTTGTATGAGTAGTAATCTCTATTGAATAGTATTATGTCTTTTATTATTTGTATTCTTTTTTATTTTTTAAAATAAGTTCAAAAAGTTTAAAATCATGTAGTGCGCTTGAATAGTATTAATATTGTAGCAAAACATTTTAATATTTCTTCATTTATCATAATTGTCAATTTAAATTCTATTTAAGTGCCTTGAATGGTTGAATAGGCCTGTTTTAGTTTTAATTTTTCTAATTTTTCAGTGATATAATTGTCTTAAATGGTTAATATCACATTCAACATGGTGTTGCATCAACGATATATTTGTTATTTAGTTTTCTATTTGCTTTATTAAGTCTTATTAATATGTTATTTATAATATTGTAAAATTGTACATTAGAATATCTGTTGATATATTTAAAGACTTAATCTGCTCTTAGTATTTAATTTTTAATTTTTAATAATTTTTTCAGTTTATTGTTGTTATTTAGTTCATCGATGAATTTTAACAGAATAATTGAAATATAATCCTATGAATATGATTATTTCATGTTTTTATATTTTTCGAGCATACATTTGCATTGAATTTTTAGAATCAATTATATTTAAATATTTCAGCCAACAACATACATTTAGGGTCTTTTATACTTCCATTTAAACTAGATAACATAGTATTCATCAAATAACTATTTGTTACTCTAATTATTTAAATTTAAATTGTATGGTTTTAAAGTGACTGTCAATTTGTTAGTTGATATAAATTTTAAAATTCCAATAATGTCTCAAATTAAGAATTAAAGTTATTAAATGAAATTAAATTTTAAAAACAACTAACATTTTGACAGGCCCGTTTTAAAAGACTTTTTTTATTTATAATCGTGTTTAGGAGTACTTTAAAAAAATAGTTATCTATTCCCACTCAAAATAAGAAACAAAGAAAGTATTAGGTACCAAATATTATAAATTTTCTAGCACCCTATATTTATATTGAAAATTTTCATAATCGAGATATTGATGATTATAATACATATAGAATAATTTTTATTTCTAAATCCATAAATATAGAAGATTTGGATAAAAATTACACTATTAATGAAATTGGAAGCTTATATAAAGAAAAGGCATATGAAATAAATAAGTAATATTCTTTTTTAAAAAATTTAATTCCTACATTTTATTTATAGTTGATTACCTAATATTTTTTAATTAATTTAATATCTATATATAAATAAAACATGCATTTATATGAAAAAGTTTGGTAACACACTATATATCCCTCTTATAGAAAAATCATTAGTTAAATGATATTCAAACAACACTATTAAAGTAAATATTAATAAACGGTCCTTGTTCTTTATAAAGCGGTTCTTTAATTGATGTAACATTAGAATCATTAAATTTTATCTCTACAATATGATCTCCATAATAAAAAACATGACTATTATTAAAAGTATTATTAAAATCTAATTCTCCAATAATTTTATTATTTACAGAAATATCATATAAACTATCATTTTTAAAATATCCTGAAGAAGAGCCTATAGATTCATTATCAATAATAATTTCAAAGCTAGTTGCATTTTGTTTTTTAGATGCAATAAGATAATTTTCTGTAATATTAGTATTATTTAATTTATCATGATCTATTTGATGGTGAACTAAGGTAGTTTCAAAAATTTGATTAATACGACTATTTGGAATAGTATCCCCATATTCAATGTTTAAAAAGTTTTGAGCATCTAAAGGAACTCTGAAAATATTATCCTCACCTTGTCTTGTTTCATTAATTAAATATTCTTGATTTCCAATAGCTATTACATCACCATAACTTAAACCTAAGGTTGTTAAAGCAGATAGAGGCATTCTGATAACAAAAGATTCGTTTTCTAAAGCAGTGTCCACTGTATATGGGCCTCTAACAGAAATTGGTTTTTCTTCATCATCAGTAATCATTAAATTTCTTGAAGTTGGTTCAATAGAAATACTTCCATTATTAATAATTGTAGCTCCTAAAAATGTTGAAATCATTAAAAGAAGTATTATTCCAGAAATAATTACTGGAAAATGAATTTTAATAAAGGATTTAATTAGATTACCACTAGGCGTCTTTTTAAACATTTGAATAGATTTAACAAATAACTTAATTAAATAATAAATAGATACAATAAGCCCAATAATAGAAACAATAGCTCCAAGTTCTAAAGGAATTGCTTGAACAAAAAAAATCGTGAATAATCCTAAAATTACTAATGATAATCCTAAGACTGCCATTCTAATATAGTTACCAATAGTATCAATAATAGCTACTCTACCATATTCCATTGCTCTATTAATAATTGTTCTAACAACTTCATTTGCCATTAAATTTAAGTCGTTAAGTGAAGACATTTCATGTTCTATTTCTCCAATATCCACTTCTTCAATACTAAGGCCCTTAATATCTGCATCTAAAACTATACCTACATCAACACCATAATCTTCTTCAAATTTCATTTTTTTAAGTGCTGATCTTTTAGCTGCAAATTGACCACTTAAAGGTTGTTCGAAATTAATTTCTGGGAAAAAAACACGAAGTAATGGTTTAGCAGTTAATTCTGTTACTCTACCACTTTCTCTAACAAATTTTGTTTTAGTAATTTCTGTTTTTCCCTCTAAAATAGGCTTAATCATTGCATCTACTTTTTTTGCATTTAAATTAAAAATATCAGCATCAATAAATGCAATTATATCAGAATTAGAATTTTTAAAACCAGTTTTAATAGCTGCTCCTTTACCTAAATTCTCTTTATGAGAAATTATTATAGCACCTGCTTTTTTTGCTTCAGCTACAGTTCTATCAGTGGATCCATCATCTACAACTATTATTTCATTAACATAATTTAAGCTATTTACAACATTTACAACATTAGCAACATTTTCTTCTTCATTGAATGCTGGAATTATTACTGAAATTGTTGAATTATCATTGATATTTTTAGGTTTTAAAGATAAAAATAAAATTAATAATATAACTAATATCCAATACAATTTTTCACTCCTATAATAATTTGTTAATGAAATACTTTATTAATAATTAAATCTATTTAATATAGTATTTAATTTTAATTATGTTCATCTTAATAAATCAGCTAATATTACTTAAAAATTACTAATTTACTTAAAGTATAATTTGAAAATACTACAATTACTTGAGTAATTATTTTTGATGTAAAAATGTCTACAAGAAATACATCTACAAGTAAAAATAAAAAAAGCATATCTATTACACCAACTAGAAGTCGGCTACTAATAAATAAAGTTAATTCCTTTAAAACATCTTTATTTTCACTTTCAAAAACCCACTTTCTATTAGTAATATATGCAAAAATAACTGATAAAAACCAAGCTATTCCATTACCAAATAGATAATTTATATTTGCAAATAAAACTAAAAAAGTATAAGAAAAAATATTAACTATGGTCGTTAAAACACCAAAGAAAATATAAAGAATTAATTCTTTTTTTTTAGACATTATTACCCAAAGCTAACTCTCTCAAATTTATTTATTTTGTCTAATGGTTTTGTTGCATCAATTCCGATTTTAGTTGTAGTTCCATCAGATTCTGCAACAGGATCAAGAGATGAACCTCTAACATGAGGGACAATCATTACATCATCGTCTCCTTTAACGCGTGTTGCAATAGCATATTCCACATCTTGTGGATCAAATGGATCAACATCTCCATCAACGACAACTGCATGTTTTAATGAAGGATGAGCAGATAATGCTGACATTAAAACATTTTTACCATCACCTTGTGTTTGTTTATTAATGGAAATTACAGCATGAAGCCAACAACAACCACCTTCTGTTAAAACAACATTACTAACAGTTGGAACAACATTTTTAACTGCTTTAAAAATTCTTGGTTCTTGTGGAAGACCTTGTAATAATTTATGTTCAAAACCTGCTGGTAGAATTGCATGATAATAAGCACCATCTTTTATATGCATTTTACTTAAATTTATAACAGGTTCATCTCTTACAACATCATATGTATCTGTTAAATCAACAAAAGGTCCTTCTTTTGCACGTTCACTTACAGATATTTCACCTTCTAAAATAATATCAGCCTTTGGAACTTTTAAATTAGAATTTTCACATTTAATTAATTCTAATTCCCCATCTTTAAAATTGTTAGCTACTTCCATTTCATCATAATCAATTGGAATTGAGGTAGTGCTTGAAAGTAGAATAGCTGGATCCATTCCTATAGCTATAGCTATTTTAAGATTTTTATTTAATTTTTTAGCTTTTTGGAAGTATGTATAAAGATTTCTTGGAACAATTCTAATAGCTAATCTTTTATTATCTAAAAGTAGCATTCTATGAATTGAAGCATTTTGAATGTGAGTTTCTGGATCTTCTGCAAAAACAACCCCTGAAGTTATATATGCTCCACCATCTCTTTTATAATGAGTTAGTATTGGAATTTTATTTAAATCTGCATCTGAACTTTTATATTCTTTAAAGTCTGTGAATTTTTCAATTTTTAAAGGATTTTCACTTGCATTAGCTATTTTCTCTGTAATATCACATACTTTACAATTTATTGAATCTGCAATTTTATCCCGTGTATTACAAATACCAGAAATAATTGGCATATCATATCCTTTAATATTTTTTAATAAAACTGTTTCTTTGGGATATTCTCTTAAAACCTTTGTTACTTCAAATTCAGGATCTAATTCTGTATCAATAGTTATAATATTATCATAATTTTCTAATTTCATAAAAATCACTATAAGTTAGCTGTTTTATATTTAATATGTTTTAAGTTTTCTTCTAATTTTTTATTAGATAAAGCTAAAATTTCACTTGCATAAATTCCACCATTACGGCCATTGTTTAATCCAACTGTACCGACTGGAACACCTGGTGGCATATTGACCATTGAAAGCAATGCATCCATACTAATATCTTTTGAACATGGAACTCCAATAATTGGTTTTTCAGATAATCCAACTAATGCTCCAGTTACATGAGAAGATAATCCAGATATAGCTATAAATAATTTTGCATCGTCTAATTCCATTACATATTTTTCAAATTTATTTGGATGTCGAATTGGTGATATAACTCTCATATCATATTTGATTTTCATTCTATCTAGAATAATAGCTACTTTTTTTGCAACTCCCATATCAGAATGGCTTCCAGGTATGATAGCTACTTCAGGTTTATCATCTAATTTTTTAAATTCTTTTCCTATTCCAAGATCTAAGCTTTCAATATCTAAAAAGTTTTTTTCAATATATTTACCATTTAATTCTAATAAAGCACCTTTTTCACTATTAATAACTTTTTCTCTATAAGATTTACGAAGTTTAGAAACATTCTTATTTATATCTTCATTATTTATTCCTAATATTTGAGCTGCAAGAATTGCAGCATTATCTCCTCTATCAATACCAACTGTAGCAACAGGTGCTGGAAAAGGCATTTGAACAGAAGAAAGTAGTGCATCAATTCCTCCAACTTTAACATCAACTGGGACACCAATAACAGGTTTATGTGTGTATGCAATTATTGTACCAGGTAAATGTGCTGCAAGTCCAGCTATTCCAATAAAAATATCTACTCCTTCATTAGTTGCTTTAATTACAAGTTCTCTCACAAGAGCATGAGTTCTATGAGCTGAAGCTATTTTTAAACTATAAGAAATTTGAAGTTCTTCTAGAATATCAATAGATTTTTGAGCTATTTTTAAATCAGAAGCACTTCCAAGAATTATCATCACTTTTGGGGCCATTTTAACACCATTAAATTAAAATTTATTATTATAAATAATATTTGTATTTAGATATTAATAAAACTGTAATACTTATATTAAAATATATAAATAAACAAAATTATATCTTTATTAATATTTAATTAATTATGTGAAATAATGAAAACAGCAATTCTAATTCCTTGTTATAATGAAGAAAAATCTATTGAAGATGTTATTACGAGTTTTAAAAAGGAAATTCCCCATGCTGATATTTATGTTTATGATAACAATTCAGTAGATAAAACAAAAGAAATAGCTGAAAACATAGGAGCTATCGTTAAATCAGAATATAAACAAGGAAAAGGAAATGTTGTTAGATCAATGTTTAGAGATATTGATGCTGATTGTTATATTCTTGTTGATGGAGATGATACATATCCTGCTGATTCCTCAAAAGAAATGGAAGAACTTATTTTAAGTGGAAAAGCAGATATGGTTATTGGAGATAGACTTTCATCAACTTATTTTAAAGAAAATAAAAGACCTTTACATAATAGTGGAAATAAAATAGTTCGAAAATTTATAAATATAATTTTTAAAAGTGATGTTAAAGATATTTTAACAGGTTACAGGGCTTTTAATTATGATTTTGTTAAATCTTTCCCAATATCTTCTAAGGAATTTGAAATAGAAACAGAGATGACTATTTTTGCATTAAATCATAATTTTATAATTAAATCAATACCAGTTAAATATAAAGATCGAGCAGAAGGAAGTTTTTCTAAACTTAATACATACAAAGATGGTTTTAAAGTAATTAATTTAATATTTTCTCTTTTTAGAGATACTAGACCATTATTTTACTTCTCATTACTTACTTTAATTCTATTTATAATAGCTATTATTTACTTTATTCCAATTTTAATTAGTTTTCTGCAAACTGGATATGTAGAAAAAATACCTACATTGATTATTATTTCAATGTTTGTTATTATTGGTGTTCTAACATTTTTAACAGGTGTTATATTACATGTTCTTAAAAAACAAAATTTACAAAATTTTGAACAATATTTAACACTTTTAAAAGAAAATAAGAAAAAATAAGATACTATGAATTATAAAAACAACTTAAATATTATTTTCAATGATATTTTAGATTTAAAATATTTTATAATAGCTTATATCCTCATCTTAGTATTCTTTAGTTTTTCTTTTTATAATTTAGAAAATTATTTAAATCCTGGCTTTGAAATTGTAATTTTTCTTATTTTAGGACTAATTGGTGCAATATCTATTTTATATTATAATAAAAATAGGAAAAGTCTACATAAAGTAGTTTTTTTAATAATAATGGTTTTTGGAATATTATGTCTTTTTACAAGTCCTATCAATGATATCTCTGATGAACAAGAACATTTTACACATTCAGAAATAGTCTCACAAGGGGAAATTCTAACAGAATACGTTCAAATCCCTGGCACTAATGTTTCAGGATATAAAACAATCCATTCAATAGTTTTACTTGCTGAAAACGCTGGTATGAATGTTTTTAATAGTGATGTTGATGATAAGAAAATAAACCATACAGTGGATTATCAAAACTCTGCATTTTCTCAAAATCCATTTTATGGTTACCTTCCACAAGCTATTGGAATATTTATAGCTAAATTATTTGATTTAAACACCATATGGATGTTATGGTTAGCTAGGTTTTTTAATTTATTATTATATGGTGGTATTTGTGCAATAGCTATTAAAAAAGCACCAATATTTAAATTTCCATTATTTGTTGCAATGTGCCTACCTATAGCAATATATCAAGGAGCATCAATGAGTATTGACTCTACAATTAATGCTTTCTCCTTTCTATCAATAGCTTACTTCCTTAATATGTATAAATCTCCAGATGATAGTATAAATTGGAAAACTTTAACTATATTTTTAGTTTCATGTCTACTTGTTGGTTTAATTAAAATTCCTTATTTATTACTTGGATTTTTACTTTATTTAATTCCTAAAGAGAAATTTAAAACCTTTAATCAATATATTGTATCAAGAATAGGAGTTTTTGGATTATTTTTAATTGGAATCCTATGGAATTTTGGATATGCAACACATCAACTTAAAAATTCATGGAGAGGAGAATACTTTACAGAAAATAATGTTAGTACAAAAGGACAAATAGAATATATAATAAATAATCCTTCAGAATCTATTCCTAGATTTTTACAAATTGGAAATACAATTCCAAATACATTTAATAGACTATTTTACTTTTCAAATACAGCTTTAAGAGAATATTCATCAAATCTTCTTGGAGCATTGTATGCATTATTTTTTGGAGTATTTTCATTAATATATCCAAGTTCCATTAAAATAAAATTATCAAATAGAGTAAAATTATTTTTAATAGCTTCAGGGATTTATATTAGTACATTTATAATACAATATTTAAGTTGGGCTCCAATAGGAAATGATAATTTAATGAATGGTGTTTTTGGAAGATACTTTATAAGTTTACTTGTATTCATACCATTGATATTTGGATTCAACTATAAAAAAATAGATATTTTATATAAAAATAAAGAAAATCTTAATTTAGCTATTATAACATTGATTATTGGATTTATTGCAGGAATGATAATACTAACAATTAGTGTAAAATATTAAGTATGGTCAAAAATGAACTTTAAAAAAAATACAGAAGATAAAATTGGAATTATATTCTTTTTAATAGGATTAATATATCTTTTAATCATGACTTATATTGGATTAACAAACTTAGGAGTCTGGTATGATGAGATATATTCAATGGGAATTTCAAATTTACCCTTAAATGAAATGTTTAGTTTAGGAACTAAAGATGTCCACCCTTTATTATATTATTTAATATTTAAAGTATTTATTAAGCTATTTGGAATCTTAAATATAGTAAATCTCACATTAATTGGTAAAGTCGTCTCACTAATACCATTTTACTTAATTACACTATTAAGCTTTACAAAAGTCAAGAAAAATTTTGGAATCTTGACTGCAGGATTATTCACATTTTGTATAAATAGTATGCCACAACTTATGCTTTATGGTGTAGAACTTAGAATGTATAGTTGGGCCTTATTTTTTATAACAGCAAGCTTTATTTATTTTATAGAAATTACAAAAAATTCAAATTTAAAAAATTGGGCAATACTAACAATTTTAACAATTTGCTCAGCATACACTCATTACTTTGCATCTATAACTTCATTTATAATATATTTCATATTATTAATTTATATTATCTTAAATAATAAAAAAATGTTTAAAAATTGGATAATCTCAGCAATAATAGCTGTTTTAAGTTTTATTCCATGGTTATTTATTGTTTTAGGCCAATTTTCAGAGATTCAAGGAAATTATTGGATAAACTCAATTAATATAGATACAATAATAAGCTATTTTTATTTTGTAATATCTCCTGCAGAAATTTTTATTAAAGGTAATGAATTATTAAACCCAACAATACTTGGAACTATATTTATAATAGCTATAATAATTTTAATAGCTTTTAATTTAAAAGATAAAAATGAAAAAATTATGAATAATTTTGGAATTATCGCAATATTGATATTTATCCTAGTTCCTCTAATAGGAATCATAGCTTCAATTAACTCACCTGTTTTTCATCATAGATATATGATTCCAGCACTAGGTTGTTTTTGGTTAGGTTTTAGTATTCTCCTAACAAAAGCATATAATAAAAAAGAAATTTTCATTCCAATAATAGTATTAATATTAGTTATTAGTATTATTGGAACAATTAATTTTATAGATATTGAAGAAAATGATGTAAAAGCTACAATTCAACAAAATAATTCCTTGCAAAATATTATTGGCTCTGGAAATGTAATATTCTATGATAAATTTCCACTATATTTTGAACAAAGTACTTATTATTTACCTGATAATCATCACCTGTCTTTTGATTCAGATATGGGAATAACAATAAAAAATGCTTTAACTGACCCAGGAATTAGAGGTGAAATAGCTAATGGTTCAAAAGTTTACTATGTAGATGGTGGTAAATCAAACTACCAAGAATGTATTGATGCAGGTTTAGTTCTAGAAAAAGTTAATGTTAATTTAACAGAAAAGGATATTAATGAATATAAAATCTATGAAATAAAAATAGATAAATGATTAATATAAACTTTATTATATTTTAAAAAAATAGTGATTTAATGATATAGATAAAGATATCTTATTATAAATTTAATACACCAAAATTTTCTTAATTATTTTTAATATTATATTTATAATGGTAAAGTTTATCAATAATGAATTTTAAATATTAATTTATGAATTCTATTGATAATAATTCTTGTGAAGATTATGAAACTATTAAAGTTCCTAATAGTCAGAGAAAATTAATTAAATATTTAAGTATTGATGAAATTACTAAAATTATTCATAAAAGCATGGAATCAGAAGTAGTTAAAATCATGATTTTTATAAAAGGTCTTTATGAGTCTAAAACTATTAAAGAATCAGCAGACATTGTAGGATATGGGTATGAAAGTGGATTAAGATGGTTAGATAAGTGGAATGAAAAAGGATTAGAAGGTATAAAATATAAATGGGGAGACGGTAGGCCATCTAAATTAACTGAGAATCAAAAGAAAGAATTGAAAGAAGATATGTTAAATCTAGACTTAAAAACAACTAAACAAATAAAAGAACATATTAAAAATAAATGGGGAATTGATTATGCAGTTTCATGGTTGCCTCATGTTTTAAAGAGTTTTGGTGCGAAATATGGAAAGCCTTATCCCAAATATGCTAAAGAACCTGAGAATGCTGATGAAATATTACATGAACAAGTAATTGAGATTAAAAAAGAATTGAAAGATAAAAATATTGAGTTTAATGATATTATTTTTGTTTTTATGGATGAAGGATCTTTTAATAACACAGATAATTCACAAAGAGTATGGTACTTTGAAAATAATCTCATAGAAAAAAATTCTAATAAGGAAAGGGCAAATACAATTATTTATTACAGTCAAAATGGAGAAAGTCATATAGAATTCTTAGAAAAATCCACAAAAGAGCATAATACATAGTCATTATTTAATTTTATAAAAAAACTCAGAAAACCCAACAGTAATGCTTTTAAATAATTCCCCATCCCCATCATTCATATTATTTTACCATTAATACTAAATATCATGACGTTTATTTACTTTTTGTTCCAAAATATACACCTAGACTAAATCCCACTGAAACTCCTATGAAAAAGATAAAAAGATATTTATCATCTTTATTTCTTGAGAATACAGAAAAAATTAAAGAGAAAGTAATTGAAGAATTTGAAGGATTTAAAAAACAACTAAATGTGCTGTAAATTGGATGAATAATCATTAAATAAATATAAATTAATAATGATAAACTTTATCATAATTACTATAATAATATATTATTAAAGAAATTTAAATTTAAACCTTAATAAAACTTAGAAACTGTTAATATTAATGTTCCTGCTAAAAATATAACTATAAAACTTATAATAGTTAAATTATTTTTTAATTTAGAATTACCTACATTAACAATTAATGGTATTAAAACAAGTAATGGAATGAAATATCGTGCAAATACTCCTTGAATTTCATTTAAACCTACTGGAGTCCATGTTAAGTATTGTATGAAAAATGTTCCAATGTATATTATTAAAACAAGAATTAAGATTTTAATTTTATTGTTTTTACCTATATCAATATTAGTTGGGTAAATTAGAGAAAATATTCCAAAGAAAATAAGATAAAAAAAACTTAATAGTCTTGATGCATAGATCCAATCCATATGTGAAAATGTGAAAATATCATTAATCATTACAGGAATTGTGTTTCCAATTTGTAAAAATAATATTATGGCTTCAAAAGGATTATTTAATATATAATTGATTTGATCAGAGGATGAAACATTATTTTGAATAAAATAAACATCTCTTTCACTATTGTAAAGTTGATTAGAAGCATACAAATAGCTATAGATCATCGAAATTAAAATAATTGCTATTGGTATGATTCTAGATATTATAAATGTGTTTTTTGATTCGAATTTCTCTTTTGGAATTAATAAAATAAGTAAAACAAGTAAGACATAGGGGATTTTAATTAATCCAATAAGTAATATAGCAATAAAAAATATTGAAATATCCTTTTTTTTAATTTTAAATGGTGTTTTATAGATAAAAATAAAGTAAGAAATAGCAAGTATTGCAAATCCATTAATAAATGGATCAATACTAAAAGATGCAGCCTGATAAATGGCCATAGGTAAACATGCAACAAGTAAAAGAGGCATTTTATAAACTGGTGCTTTTTTTATTGCAAATCTTATGATTATTCCATATAATAGTAAGTTAAAAAGTCGTCCAATCCACATTATCCAAATAACACTTAAATCTAAAAATTTAGCTATTAAAATTCCAATAGCTTGAGCAATATATCCATAAAATGGATTTTGTGGATATCCTGATGAATAAAAACTATTTTCACTACTTATTTTTTCATTTATAAAATCACCACCAAGAAATGTTTCTCCTCTATGATTATCTAGTTGATAAAATAGGTTATGAACGCTGTATCCTTTTTCTTCTATGTATTCAGGTATTAAAATTCCTGATGATGTCATTTCACTTCTTGCAAAGTGTTCGTTTTCATCACAAGCTATTAATGTAGGATTTATAAAAACTGTTAGAATTCCAAAAACTAAAATAATAAGAAACCCAATATTATGTAGCTCTTTTTCTCTTAAAAAAGAATAAATGATTGTTATAATTCCAAAAAATGAAATTATTAATAAAAGTATTATTTCTGCATTAGGATTTAGATAATTTTCTGTATTTAAAAATGATAATGATAGAAATATTACTGAAATAATATAAATTAAAATATAATTTCTTATTTTTAAACAAGATGAAAATAAGAAATTCAATTTATTTTTTAATAATAATTCTATATTCATATTAATAATCTATTTTAAATTAAATTAATATAATTTTTCATAAATAGAAAAATTCATTATATACATTTTAGAAAATATAGTGATATAAAATATTATGTGAGTTCATGAAAAACATTAAATACATTGATTATCTACCATTTATTATTCTATTCATTGTTTTTATTTTAATACATTTAAATCTAAAACAAAGTGGAGATGACCTCCTATATGCTCAAGTGATTCTAGATTACAATGATATTATTCCTGAACTAATAAAAAGATATTATGAATGGTCTTCAAGAATTATTATTGAATTTAATTTATTAACTTTAATTTATTTACCTATGAAAGTATGGAAAATACTAAATTCAGTTATTTTAGTATTAATAGCTGTATTTACTTCTAAATTTTTCAACAATAGCTATTCATTTAAAAATAAAGAATTAATAAATAATACCATTTCTTCAATTTTAGTATTAATATTTTTCTTATCATCATATAATGCAATAGCATCAAGTGGTTGGATAAGTGTAAGTTTAAATTATATTTGGCCTTTATTTTTCTTAATTTTACATTTTTATCTATTGAAAAAATATATTTTAAATAAAAAATTAGAATTTTCTATTAAAAATATTATAATTTATTTAATCTTAGTTTATAGTTTATTTTTTACTTGTAATCATGAACAAGGATTAGTATGCTTTGTAATTTTATATGGATTAATAATTATTTATTATTTATATAAAAATAAAAAAATTAACTCCACTATATACTTAATGATATTTTTAATTATAATATCAGGACTCATTATATTTTTAGCACCTGGAAATAGTGAAAGATATTTAATAGATTTAAGATGGTTTCCAGAGTTTGTAAATTTAAGTTTTATAAATAAAATAGATATTGGTCTTAGTTCATTTTTTAGATTACTTATTGGGGATAATTCTATAATTTCTTTAGTGTTTTTAGGTATTTTTGGAATTTATAACTACATCATTAGTAAAAACATAAAATCAGGAATCATAAGCTCTATCCCTTTTATTATATGTTTTGTATTTAATATAATGGTTTTATTTGAAGTTAAAACAATAATAAATTTGATTGTAACAGCAAATACTAGTTATGGATTATTTTATAGTGATTTAGGGCATATTTTATTTTTTATAGTATTATATTTAATTATAACAATATGTATCCTCTATGGTATAATAAATATTAAAAAGTATAAAGGAGAAAAAATAGCTTTAACTATCTTAACTTTACTTAGTTTAGGTTTTATTACAAGTATAACTGTAGGTTTTACTCCAACAGTATGGACATCAAGAGGAAGAATGTTTATATATTTTTTTATATTTTTATATTTTGGAACATATATTTTAATAATTGATTTAATAAATAAAAAGTTAAATGAGGAAAATCATGATTAGTTTAAATATTATAGTTCCATGTTTTAATGAAGAAAATTCATTAAATAAATTTTATTTAGAAGTTTCAGAAAGTTTAAAAAATAATAATAATCTATCATGGAATATTTTATTTATTGATGATGGGTCTAGTGATAATACATTAGAAAAAATAAAAGAGTTATCAAATAATCATGTAAATATAGATTATATTTCTTTTTCTAGAAATTTTGGAAAAGAATCAGCTATTTATGATGGACTTGAAAATTCTTCTGGAGATTATGTAATCATTATGGATGCAGACTTACAAGATCCTCCTTCATTAATTCCTGAAATGGTAAATTATGTAGAAGATGGTTATGATATAATAGCTACTCGTAGAATTTCAAGAAAAGGGGAACCAAAACTTAGATCATTTTTTGCAGGATTATTCTATAAAATAATTAATCGATTATCCAATATAGAGATAGTTGATGGTGCAAGAGATTATAGATTAATGAAAAAAGAAGTAGTAGATTCTATTTTAAAATTAAAGGAATATAACCGTTTTTCTAAGGGAATATTCCAATGGGTTGGGTTTAAAACTAAATGGATAGAATATGAAAATATAAAAAGAATTGAAGGAGAAAGTAGTTGGTCTTTCTGGCAGCTATTTAAATATTCACTTGAAGGAATAGTATCATTTACAACAGCACCATTACATATTGCAACAATAGCTGGAATTACTTTTTCTATAATATCATTTATATCAATAATATTAATAGTTATAAAAACTCTAGTTTTTGGTGATGCTGCTGATGGATGGCCTTCTACAGTTTCAATTATTTTATTTGTTGGGGGAATACAGCTATTTGCTATTGGAATATTAGGTCAGTATTTAGCTAAAATTTATTTAGAGACAAAAAAAAGACCAGTTTATATTATTAAAGAAGATAATATAAAATAATACTCATATTATAAAAAATCTTTTATGAAGCTTTAAAAAATTATTATAATGTAAAGTCTAATAAAGAATTGTCTTTACTTAAAAAACTTCTTTTATTGAAGCAACCAATAGTGATAATTTAGAAACTCTTTTTAGAGAACATGAAAAAATTCAAAAAGTCCATTATACTGAAGTGAACTTTAATTTAAATAAGAAACCATCATTTTCGTATCTTGATTTAAAGATTGAAATTGTTAATGAACTACTTAAAAAATGTGTTCTTTGTGAGAAAAGATGAAGTTAATAGGTTTTCTAAAGAAGGAATTTGTAAGGTAAATGAATCAGTTGCTTCTGAATTTTTCAATCCTAATGAAGAGACTATTTTAATCATAAAAATACATGTAATCAAATTGAACTTTGTAGTACTGGTTGGAATGAAGAAACTCCTTTAATTCCAAATTATAGGGTATTATTTGCAGGATGTAATATGAATTGTGTTTTTTGTCAAAATCTAGATATAAGTAATAATCCAAAAAATGGTATGAAAATAAGTATAGTATATTACGAAACTTTTATAACTAATGTATTATATATTAATATTTATGAGTGGTAAAAGTAAAATTGAAATTAAAGATCATTTATCAATGGATGAAATAAATAAACTTATAAGTAACCTTAA
>Ga0334882_1000390_pt1 | contig 69671 bp, 74 predicted proteins | sample GraSluR1_MG_5_FD_207226 | JGI IMG/M metagenome (GOLD analysis project Ga0334882, IMG submission 207226) | Sludge microbial communities from methane-producing bioreactor in Wageningen University, Netherlands - Granular Sludge_15_04-R1 | ecosystem: Engineered > Bioreactor > Anaerobic >... | reverse complement strand
AGGGTAGCTTTTGTTTGTATTGTCATAAATAATAGTTTACCCTCAATAATATATAAAACTAACTATTTTTAAATCCTTAAAATACACGACTAACCATTTCAAGTGTAAAAATCGAAAAAGGGTAGGGGTTAATAAAAAAAGACCCAAAATCCAACAAAAATAAAAAATTTATACGAAGAAAAAACTCCACACTATTTTACAAAATCTATTCAATAAAGGTTACAAATTAATCGTTCGCGACATTAAGAACTGACTGATTTTATTTTTTATGAATTTTTAATTTTATTTTTACTTTTATAATTTTATTATTAGACCTATTTTTAGATCTATTTTTTAAAATTTTATTTTTATGTGATGATGTATATTTTTATACATTAAAGTACAATTATACTAATATACTTCTTTTATTACATATTTATTTAAGTGTTTGAAAAAAGGGTGATGTCTTTTGAATTGGAAACAATTATTTCCATAGTATTTTTATATTCTGTTAATGTTCCAGAAATTTCCACTTTCTGATTTAAAAATATTTCAGGATTTGTTCCTAATTCTTCTAATTCTACAATAGTAGATTCAAATATTATAACTTGTAATTTACCTGTTCCATCATTAATTTGTAAAAAATAGCTATTACTTGATGATGATTTTTCAACACTTTCAATTACTCCAGTTATACTTACCTTTTCTTCTATATTACTTCTGTCAATTTCAGATATTTTAACTACTTTAGGTTCAATGTAACCTGAAAAAAAGATTAATCCTAAAATTCCAATTAATGTAGTAACCAAAGCTATTTTAAAAATTTTATCATCCGTTATTTCCATAATAATAAGTTAACACTCAAAGATTATATATTAGATAGAAAGTAATAATATAAAATTAGTAAGTAAAAATTAAATTTAAGTGAAAAATAACTTATTCTTTATACATAGATTTTAATCTTTCAATTGTATCTATATCATCAAGCCCTTTATCTTTTCTAACACTTTTAACAACAGGAAAACGCAGTGAATAACCTATTTCATATTCAGGACTGTTAACAATCTCACTATAAGCTATTTCTAATATTATTTTAGGTTTTACAAATATTTTATTATCTTTTTGTGATATCTCATACTCTTTCATTTTACTAGTTAAGTATTCTAAAGTTTCATCATCTAAACCTGTTGCAACATGAGCTATTGTTTTTAATTCATCATTTTCATCTTTTAATGCTACAAGATATGAACCTATAAAATCGCCACGTTTTCCAAGACCACGAGTTCCACCTACAACAACTACATCTAATGTTTCAGGCTCTGCTTTAAATTTAAGCATTTTTTTACCCCTTAAACCAGGAATATATGGTTCTTTAGAATCTTTAATCATTATTCCCTCATGATTTTCATTTATTGATTCTTCAAATAAAGACTCAATTTCAGGAATATTCTCACAAGTCCCAATAATCTTTTTACTTAAATTTATATCATCATTTGAAAGATCAACAATATCTTCAAGAAGATTACGCCTTTCAATTAATGGTTCATCTATCATAGGTTTTTTATAAAATAAAACATCAAATAAAAATATTTTAAGAGGAACATTTTCTATAGCTTCCTCAATATTATATTTTCTCTTTACTCTGTGTAGAATATTTTGAAAAGAAATTGGTTTACCATTTTTTGTAGCTATAACCTCCCCTTCAACAATAAAATCAAAGTGAGGCAAACATTCCTCTATTAGTTTAACAATTTCAGGCATAGCTAATGTTATATTTTCAAGACGGCGTGTAAAAATAGCTATTTCATTATTTTTTCTATGTATTTGTAATCTGATACCATCATATTTAGTTTCACAAATAGCTTTACCCATTTCTTTAATAGATTCTTTAATTCCCGACGATAGTTGTGCAAGCATTGGTTTAACAGGTTTTCCTGGAGTTAAAGTAAGTTTTTTAAGACCATTTTCGCCTTCTTTTTTTGCAACATCTGCTACAAGACCTAAATCATTAGTAAGCATGTGTGAACGTTCAGTAATTTTTTTATCCACATTAAAAGCTTGAGATATTGCGTCTCTTACTATACCTTCACCAACACCAATCCTAAGCACTTCTATAATTGTACGAGAAATATATTTTGCCTCACTTGGAGATGCTAGAGATAATAACTCTGTAATAATCGAAATTTTTTTATTTGTAGAGTTATTACCTGAAATATCAGCTAATTTTTGAAGACTTGAAAATACAAAATTAACTGTTAGTGGTTTTAAAAAAAAAGTAGTTTGTTGTTTTTTTGAAAAAAGTTTTTCACAAGCAATACCAATATCACCTTGAGCATTAATCTCTTCTTCAACACTAATTTTACTAATACCAACAACTTTAGAAATAGCTTGTATTAAAAGTTTATCACCAATACCAAGTTCTTTATCACTCCAAGCTGGAAAAACACCACCTAGAATTAATAAACAAATATCATAAAGAGAATCATCTTCAATAGTTTTAAAAAAATTAGCTATTATTTCTGTTTTTTCTAATCTTTTTGTAGTACTATCTAATCTAATATAAACATCTACTAATTCCTGATAATTCATGTTTTTCCTTTAAAGTATTCTTTCAAATCTTTCTTTTCCTGCCTGACAAATTGGACAAATTTCTGGAGGTTCATCTCTTGCACAAAGATAACCACAAACTTTACATCTGTAAATTGGATATTTTAAATCTATTGAATCCATTTTTTTAACATCCTTCTTTTTTTCAAGTTCTTTGATTCTACGATCTGGAATAGATGTTAATTCTTTTTTACCATCTAAAACTTCTTTTGTCACATATAATGCACAAAAACAAGCACCATAATCAATTAAATCTGAATCTCTATAATCACAAGGACAAATTAAATCTAAATCTTTTTCTTTTTTACCAGCTGCAAGTCTACAAGGACAAGCACCATAACCATATCTTTCTTGATTTACTTCAATATTATTAATTAAAGATTCAACAAATTCAACATCGGGATTTAAATAATAACCAAATTTTTCAGCTTCACTCTTCAATTTATCGTATTTTTCTCCCATTAAATCTCCTCTAATTTAAGCCAAAGACTCTTTAATTAAATCTTCTTTAAAACCGATAATAACTTTATCATTATTTATTACAAGAGTAGGGAAAGACAAATCCTCATTATATTTTTTAAGTTCATTTACAACTTCATCTCTTTCATCACCATCGGTTAAATCAACATAAATATAATCGTATTCTACTCCAAGCTCTTCAATTAATTCTCTAGTTTTTTTACACCATCCACAAGTACTTAATGCAAAAAGTAATGTGTCACCTTTATTTTCACCATCTACATGTTTTGAATTCATAATTTTATCTCCTTTTAGTTTATACATATTATATAATTTTTTTTATAGAAATAATTTGTTATTTAATATTACAATTTCAAAAATTATCTTTAGCTATTTTAACAGCACAGTATTCTCCACACATAGAACACATTTCATCATCATCTAATTCACATTTATTTCTATAACTATGCGGTTTGGATTTATCAAAAGCTAAATCAAACTGTTTATCCCAATCAAAATTTTTCCGAGCATTAGACATTTCTTTTTCTTTTTTCCAAGCAGAATCTAAATTTAATGCAACATCAGCAGCTTGAGCGGCAATTTTTGATGCAACAACACCCTCTTTTACATCTTCAAGAGAAGGTAGGGACAAATGTTCAGCTGGAGTAACATAACATAAAAAATCAGCTCCAGAACTTGCAGCTATAGCTCCACCAATAGCTGAAGTAATATGATCATAACCTGGTGCAAGGTCAGTAACGATAGGACCTAAAACATAAAATGGTGCACCATAACATAATGTTTTTTGTATTTCCATATTAGAAGCTATTTGATTTAATGGAACATGCCCTGGCCCTTCCACAATTGTTTGAACATCAGCATCTTGTGCTCTTTTAACTAAAGTTCCTAAGCTTACAAGTTCTTGAATTTGAGGTATGTCTGATGCATCACTAAGACAACCTGGTCTTAAACCATCTCCTAAACTTAAAGTTATATCATATTCAAAAGCTATCTCTAATAAATAATCAAAATTTTCATATAAAGGATTTTCTCTTTCATTGTTTAAAACCCATGAAGCTAAAAAGGTTCCTCCTCTACTTACAATACCCATAATTCTATTAGAATTTTGTAGTTTAGTAACAAGATCTTTAGTAATACCACAATGTAAAGTCATGAAATCTATGCCTTCTTTAGCTTGAAGTTCAATAACTTTAAAAAGATCATCTTCATCCATATCATTAATTTCTTTTCCCTTATCTAAAGTAATAACACCTGCTTCATAAATAGGTACAGTTCCAATAGGAACATTAACAGCACTTTGTATATTTTTTCTAAATTTTGTAACTTCAGAACCAGTGCTTAAATCCATAATAGCATCAGCACCATATTCAACAGCTAGCTTAGCTTTATTAATTTCTAAATCTAAATCATCAATTTTATTAGATGAACCAATATTAGCATTTATTTTAGTTGTTAAACCTTCACCAATACCAATAGCTTTTATGTTTCGATTAATATTTTTTGGAATTACAATTTTCCCACTAGCTATTCCATTTTTTATTTTTTCAGGAGAAATATTTTCAACTTTAGAAATTTCTTTCATTTCTTCTGTTATATTACCTTTTCTAGCTTCACTTTTTTGAGTCAATTTTTATCCTCCATTTGTAGTAAAAATATTCATACTTTTAATTTTAATGTATCTTAATTAAAATATGATTTTTAGAATTAATAATATTGTTGAATAAATAAAAACTTTTTAAACATACTTCCTATTTAAGCTTAATAAATAATTTTGGCTTTATAGAACCCTTTTTTATAGATTAATACCTATTTTTTGGCAAATTATATATAGTATTTTACCATACTTTTATAACATATGAAAAACATAATTGTTGTTATGTCAAGCAAGTCTAAATTAATAACTAACGATGACTTTAAAGTTGAAGATATTGATGAGTTAATTAAAGAATGTAAAGTTACTGCAAGGTTTTATCAACGATTAATTTTTATTAAAAGTATTAATGAAGGTTCTAATATATCTGAAGCCTCAGCAATATTGAATGTTTCTAGGCAGACGGGTGGTAGGTGGTTAGAACAATTTAATAATGAGGGAATTGATGGATTAATGCCTAAATTCGATGGAGGTAAACCATCTTATTTAACTGATCAAGAACAATCTGAATTAAAAGATATTATAATTGAATCTAATGGCAAATATACTATCAATGATATTAAAAAGATTATATCAGATAAATTTGGTGTTAATTATAGTTATAAACAAGTATGGGTCATTGTAAGGAAAAAATTTGGTTTGAATTACACAAAAGCTTTTCCTAATTATGATTCTAAACCAGATACAGCTAGGGAAGATTTAAAAAAAACCTTGAAGAAGTAAATTTAGATGAAGATTTAATAGGTTTTTTAGACACTACTGGTGGTCAAAATTATCCTAATACCATAAGAACTCTTCATGAACCAGGAACAAAAAATATAGTTGTTAAAAACCATAAAAAAATAAAAATTAATGCAACGGGTTTCCAAGGAATCAATTGCACATCAATTTTAGAAATCACACCAAATACAAGATCATTAGAATTTGCAAAAATATTTATAAAAATCAGGATTAGCCAATTTAAAAGATATTAAAAACATTAATGAACTAATGAACATTCTATCTCATAATAAACTTGAAGACAAGAACATAATCACTTATTTAAAAAGAACACAACCCAATCAAGAAAATACTATAGAATACATAAACAATATTTTCTATGATGATAAAAACAATTATAATCAAGCAATAGGAAAAAATAAACGATATCTAAATAAAATAAATACAACAACAAAAAATTTAATCGAAGAAAGAAAAAAAATTGTATTAAAACAAATATTAATTGAAAATAATATAAAAGAAAAATTACGAACTGAAAAAACAATAAATATAGTCTTAGATAATTATACTGCATCATGCATACCTTATTAAAGATATAGCAGAAATTTTAAATATAAATTTAATATATTTACCGAGTAATTCTCCAGAATTAAATCCTATTGAAGATTTATGGAGAATCATAAAAAGAACAGTACCAAACACTTTTATAAAAAGCAAAAAAATCACTAGAAAATCTTTATACTACTTTATTTTATGAAAAAGTAAACGATAAAACATTATATGAAAACTGGTTAGAAGAATTTATAATTTGTAATAAAAGTTAGGTAAAATACTATATATGATGAAATATAATTTATTATTATGATTGATAGTTCCAAATCTATAGTTGAAAGGTATATAAGTGAAGATAAACTTCAAAAGAACATTCATGAATTAGAAAGTGTTGTTAAAAAGGTAAACCGTTTGTATTTTATTAGATTATTATATAAAGACTATTCTGTAAAAGAAGTATGTGATATTTTAGGAATTCCTTCAAGAAAAGATTATAATTGGCTAGAAAAATTTATTGCTAAAAATTAAGTTTTTAACTATATTAAAAATAAGTTCAAATCAATGGATCTGGAATAGGTGGATTTTCTTTTTTAGATTTTTCTCCACCTATTTTTTCAAGTCTTTTTTCTAAAAATCTTTTACCATCTTCAGTTCTTGCATAAATTGGAATTGATTGACCTACTTTTTTTAAGCTATTGTTATCTCCAATTTCTCTTATATATTTAGATGCACATGATGTTATGACATCTGAATTATTAAATAAATCTTCTGCATCTTTTTTAGTCAAAGCAGTGGTGTGAACAGCGAAAGAATAAATATTTACATTAGGATTTTCTTTTTTCACTTCATTTATTTTAATTGCATCTGAAGCAATAGCTATTGTAATAGCTATATTTTTATATCCTTTAGAAATAGCTAATTTTAGTCCTTCAATTTGATCTATCTTTGCGGTTTTAGAATTTAAAATATTTTCTTTCCCAATTTTACTAATTATCTCTGGAATTGGACTTGTTTTTACAAGACCAGATACTCTCCCACCAATTCCTTGAACTAATTCTCCTTCATTAATTATTATTGTTCCACATCCTTCACATACTATAATTGCAGAATCAATGATTTCATCATCTAATAATGTTGATATAATTTCTGATATTCCAAAAGATAGATAATCTTTCATTCTAAGTTCTCTTTCTGGTGTACACATTCCAAAATCATTTATACGAAAGTTAATATTTTCATTAATAGCTTTTTTATCAATTTTTTCAATATTTCTATATTTATGAAAAAGTGGACAATATTCTATTTGAGCTTCCCCAATTTCTTTGATTTTTCCATCTTTAATTACGATTTTAGCTTTTCCGAGAGCTTCTATAATATGTTCATCCATAATATCAACTATAGTTAATTATTTAATTTACAAAATTATAAATTTTACTTAAGAATTATTTTGGTGATTTTATGAAAGAAATTTTTAAAAGAAGAAGTATTAGAAAGTATTCTGATAAAGAAGTAGAAGATGAAAAAATAGCTAAATTATTAAGAGCTGCTATGCAAGCTCCTGGTTCTAGATTAGGTAGTGAACCTTGGGAATTTATTGTTGTTAAAAATAAAAATACAATTAAAAAATTAAGTGAAATGAGTCCTAATGCTAAATTGGTTAGTGATGCAAGTGTAGCTATTGTACTTCTTGCAAATATGGATCGTGTTCATTATCCACAAGTTTGGCAGCAAGATATGTCTGCAGCAGCAACAAATTTATTACTTGAAGCAAGTTATCTTGATTTAGGAGCTGTTTGGATTGGTACTGCTCCAACTCAAGAGAGAATGGATTATTTATCTGAATTGTTTGATTTAAGTGATAATATCAGACCATTTAATATTATTAGTATTGGTTATCCAGCAGAAGGATTAGAAAATAAGTTTTTAGATAAATATGATGAATCTAGAATACATTATGAAGAATATTAATTTAAAAAAGAATTAAAAAATGAGAATTTACTTCTCATTTAATTATATTGAACCATTTCTTCAGTTTCTTGATGACCTGGTTTAATTTTATCCATAGCTTCTTTGAAGTATTTCATTTCAACAACATCAACATCAATATTTTTTCTTAATGCTAGCATTGCTGCTTCACGACATACTCCTTCAATATCTGCACCAACATATCCATCGGTGTTTTTAGCTAATTTTTTAAGATTTACATCTTCTGCAAGAGGCATTTTTTTAGTATGAACTTCGAATATAGATAATCTTGTATCTTCATCAGGAGTATCTACTTTAATGTGTCTATCAAATCTCCCTGGCCTCATTAATCCTGGATCTAAAATATCTGGTCTGTTTGTTGCAGCTATTACTGCTACATCCTCTAGTTCTTCCATTCCATCCATTTCAGTTAATAGTTGGTTAACAACTCTTTTTGTAACTCCACTATCTACATCATTTCCACTTCTTGCACCAGCTATTGAATCTAACTCATCGAAAAATATTACAGTAGGAGCAGTTTGTTTTGCTTTTCTAAATACTTCTCTTACACCTTTTTCAGAATCACCGACCCATTTAGATAATAATTCTGGACCTTTTATAGATATGAAATTAGCTTCACTTTCACTAGCTACTGCTTTTGCAAGTAATGTCTTACCTGTACCTGGAATTCCATATAGTAATACTCCTCTTGGAGGTCTTACACCTAATTTTGAAAAGCTATCTGGATATTTTAAAGGCCATTCAATAGCTTCTTGTAATTCTTGTTTTACATCATTAAGTCCACCAACATCATCCCATTTTATATCTGGAATTTGGACTAAAACTTCTCTTAGAGCAGAAGGTTGAATTTCTTTTAAAGCTTCCCTAAAGTCTTTTTTTGTAACAATTATTTTTTTAAGAACTTCTTCTGGAATTTCTTCATCGCTTTTTATATCAGGAATTATTCTTCTAACTACTCTCATAGCTGCTTCTTTACATAATGATTCAAGATCAGCACCTACAAAACCATGAGTTGTATCTGCAATTTTAGCCAAATCAACATCTTCTGATAGAGGCATGCTTCTTGTATGGATTTCTAATACTTCTTTTCTTTCTTCTTTATCAGGAACACCAATTTCAATTTCCCTATCAAATCTTCCGGGACGTCTTAAAGCTTGATCTAAAGAGTCTGGTCTATTTGTTGCACCAATAACAATTACTTGACCTCTTGATTTAAGACCATCCATTAATGTTAAAAGTTGTGCAACAGTACGTCTTTCAACTTCACCTTGAGTTTCTTCACGTTTTGGAGCTATTGCATCTAATTCATCTATGAATATAATAGATGGTGCATTTTCTTCAGCTTCTTCAAAGAATTCTCTTAGATTTTCTTCAGAACCACCAACATATTTACTCATGATTTCAGGACCATTAATTAATATAAAGTGTGCATCACTTTCATTAGCTACTGCTTTTGCAAGTAATGTTTTACCTGTACCTGGAGGCCCATGCATTAATACTCCTTTTGGAGGAGCAATTCCTAATTTATCAAATAGCTCTGGTCTTTTAAGAGGAATTTCTATCATTTCTCTAACTTTTTTTACCTCTTCTTTAAGACCACCAATATCTTCATAGCTAATATCAACTAAATTACTAACTCCTTCAATTTTAGATACATCTACTGGATTTTCATGTAATTCTACCTGGGTATTAGGACCAATTCTAACGATGCCTGCAGGTTTTGTTGAGACTACTGCAAATTTAATTTCTTTCATAGGTGATAAATCAAACATGCTGTTAAATAAGTTATCTATTCCTCTGGAACCCATATTAGGTGGCATTCCTTGAGGAGATTTAATTCCAGATCCAACAATATCTCCTTGAACCATTACTTTATTCCCAAATAATCCCCTAACATCTCCTTGAACATGAATATTATGTTCTGTTGGAGCTAAAACAACTTTTTTAGCTTCTTGAGCTTCAGCTTTTCTAATAGTGACTTCTTGGCCAATAGATGCATTAGAATTTTTTCGTATTAAACCATCTATTCTTATAACTCCAAGACCTATGTCTGCTTGAGAAATTGATACAGTAGCAACAGTTTTTTTACCACCTTCAATTTCAATTAAATCTCGTTCATTAAGACCTAATTCAGACATGATACTAGGATCTATTCTTGCAATACCCTGACCTATATCTTGCTGTGAAACTGCTTCAGCAACTTTTAATTTCATTTCTTCAACCATGATAATTTCTCCTTTTAATTAATAAATATAATAATAAAAAATTTAATTTTAATTTTCTTAAAATATTTGAAATATTTTAAATACTTTTTGTAACTTTAATCATATTATGTATGTTCTCATATATAAAAGTTTTGGTTTTTGAGGAAAAATATTTCTTTTTAAATTATTTATTTTTAAAAACTAAAACAAAATAATGATTAATTTAATTTAAAAAAAAATTAAAATTAAAATATATTAAAAAGAAAATAAATTAACAGTTAAAAATTAATTTAATAAATTTTAAATAAAATAAAAATTTTTAATAAAAAATATAATATGTTCGTATTAAAGCAAACAAAATATTAAATGATTTTACCAGAAAAACCCTTTAATAAGTCATTAGTTTCTTTAATAAAACTATCATTAAATCCAATAATTTCAATATTCAAACATGTTTGATTTTTGTCAATATTAAATTGATTAGAAACATCTTTTATTTTACAAGATATAATCCCTTCAATTTTTTTAATTGTTTTAGAAATAACTTCAATATTAATATTATTACTAAAAACACAATTAATATTATGTTTTTTATTATCTAAATTATCTATTTTCCATTGTAATAACTCTTCATGTGTTAATAGCTCAAAATGATATGCATTTAAATATATTTTTTTATCATCATAGCTATCTAAAAAAATATCCTTATTGTTTACTTCTTTTAAAATACCAAAATAAGTTTTATCAGAATAAATATCTTTTAAACCAACTTCATTACCAATAGATTTCTGTAACAGTTTAAATTCATGATTTAACGCAATAATTGCCTTATCACTTCGACCTAATGCTGATTTAATATCTCCCATATTTTTAGTAGCTTTATTAGCTATTTCAATAAATTTATCCTCTTCTTTATTTAAAATAACTTCTTTAAGTTCAAGCACTGATTCAGCAAAAATTGAACGAACATTATTCCCATTTGAATTTTTAGACTGAATGAAATATGTTAAATAAGGATTTTGAGAAACAATACGTGCAATCATATCTATCATTAATTTATAAATTGGACTTTCAAAGTTCTCAGTTTCTTTAATGTTTACTTTTAACTTTTCAATAGCTGAAGCAGTAGAAATATATGAAAAATGAGTTAAAACTTGAACAATAGACATCATTTCATCGTGTTTTTTTGCTGTAGTTTCAATAACTCTCATATTTTGATTTTTTAAAAATTTTAAAACTTTAGAATACCACTTACCCTTTTCATTGGGAGTTAAAACTATAACTTGATTATCTAAATTAAATGTTCGAGGCCCAAAAATAGGATGACTTGGAATATATTCTACATTTTTAGGCAAGTATTTTTCCATAAGAAAACTTGGTTCCTCTTTAATAGAAGTTACATCAATCATCAAAGATCCTTCTTCCATATATTGAGCAACTTCTTTTATTACATCACCTGTCCTATCTATAGGAACAGAAACTATAACAATATTAGATGAACTAGCTAAATCATTATTATCTTCAATATAAGTTACTCCAATCTTTAAAGCAATATCCCTACCTTTATCATGATTAGTTCCACTAATAGCTATTTTAAAATCATTCTTTTTTAAAATAATAGCTAAAGTTTCACCAAGACCACTAGTTCCACCAATTATACCAATTTTCATTTTATCATGATAATTTTTATTTAAAGAATTATATAAAACAATCACTAATTAGACTATACAAATAAGAATCATAAATCTTTCCATTTTAAAAAATACTTTTTCTTTTAATACCTTCTAATTTAAATCCTGTTTTTTCTAAAATCTTTTTAGAAGATTAATTATAAGAAAAGGATTCTGCAAAAATACGTATTATATCTAAATTATTAAAAGCTTCATTTATAATAATTTTAATAGCTTTTATCATTATCCCCTTATTCCAATAATCTTAACCTAACCAATAACTATAATTATCCATTATTAATCACCTTATTCATAATAAAATTTCAATAATCTTAACCTAACCAATAACCAAGTTCACCACTTTACAATAAATATCATCTTGAATATGAATATCTATTGAACCTACAGCATTATTATTTACTAAAATAGCTTTAGATAACTGATTTTCATCATTAATAACATACTGAATATAATTTATAGGATTTTTTTTTAGTATAAGTATTTGGAAAAGTATTTCTTAGATTATTCGCTATTTTTAGATTATTTACATTTTTAAAAATACTTTGAGCATAATCTATAGACTAATCTTCTAATTTAAAATTCATAATTAAATATATTAAAAAGAGAAGATAAATAATTTAATAGGTATTTTTAGATGAAAATTATTAAACAAGATAGAAAAAATGGTTTTATTGAAGTTTTACCAGAAGTTTTAGATGACTTATGGCATTTATCCCATATTTTAAAAAAAGGAGACCTTGTATCATCAAAAACTACAAGACGTATACAAGATAATACTGGTGATAAATTAAGAAGTGATCGTGGAGTTAAAAAAACATTCTTTTTAGGAATAAAAGTTGAAAATGTTAGTTTTCATATGTTTACAGGAAAACTTAGGCTTACTGGAATAATTACAAAAGGTCCTGAAGATTTAATCCCTCTAGGTTCACACCATACATTAGAAATCAAATTAAACACCCCTTTAAAAATTAACAAATATCAATGGCCTAAATGGGCAATTAAACGCTTAGAAGAAGCAATTGAATCTTCAAAAAAATTATCTGCAATAATTATTTCTCTAGAAGATGATGTAGCGACAATCGGTTTAATAAGACAATTTGGAATTGAATATTATGGTCCAATAATCGGTTCAATACCTGGAAAAAGAGTTATTGATAAAAATAGACCAAAATTAGTTTTAGAATTTTATAAAAAAGTAGTTGAAGCTATATTAAAATTTGATAGTATCCAAACAATTGTTATTGCAGGACCTGGTTTTGTTAAAAATGACTTTTTAAAATTCCTACAAGAAAAACATAAAGATATAGCTAAAAAAGCTATTATTGAAAACACTGGTTCTGGTGGGAGAGTTGGAATCCAAGAAGTGTTAAAAAAAGGGACTGTTGAAAAAATAACTGCTGAAAATAGAATTGCTCATGAAATAATAGCTGTTGATGAACTTTTAAAAGAAATAGCTATTTCTTCATCCAAAATAGCTTATGGTAAAAAAGAAACGATTAATGCAGCTTATGCTGGAGCTATTTTAAAACTTTTAATTTTAGATAAAATAATAGCTCATGAAAACTTAGAAAAAGTTATGAATATGGTAGAAAATATGAACGGGGAAATAATGATAATAAGTAGTGAACACGATGGAGGAAAACAATTAGAAAGTTTAGGTGGTATTGGAGCATTACTTAGATATCCAATATCATGAAAGTTAATTTAATTAAGTGAAAAATTAATTTAAAACTTCTTCATTAAAAACATCACAAATAAATAATACACATTTACTACATTAATATAAAAAATATTAAATAAGATTAAAATCTAATTTTTTAATAGTAATTTTTAAGATAAATTTATTTAAATAAAATATTTTATTTTAAAAATAATTAATAAAAAAGGTTGTTTAATTATTATGATTTCTTCATCATTAATTTGGGCATTATTAATAGCATTTTTGCTATCCTCCATCCTAACAATTGGTTTAAACATTTTATTTAGGTATTTAGGAAAAGAAGGTTTTTTAGGTAATCTATTCCCTAATGTTAGAGGAGGAATTCCACGAAGTATTGGACTTGTACCCTTTATTTTACTAGCTTTTTGTTTGCCTACTGGTTATAATAATCTAGTTTTAATAATTGGGATATTTGCTTTTATTGATGATGTATTAGGTAGAAGAAGATTTTTTGAATTGCCTATAGAATGGGGGCAGCTTTCTAGAGGAATTGGAATAATACTTGTAATGATTATAGGATTTAGATTAGGTTTTGGTTATTCTTCAATTTTAATTGCTTTCCTTGTTCAACCAATTAATATTTCAGATATGCAACCAGGATCTACCTGTATAGTCACAATTATTATGAGTATAATAACAGCAATTTTGATGTTAATTTTAGGTACTGGTAATATACAAGAAATTCCAGCATATTACACACCTCTTTTAATTTTAGTTGTTTGTTTAGGCTATTGTCCATTAGATTTTGCAGGAAAAATAATGCTTGGAGAGGTAGGTAATCATGCTTTTGCAGTTGCATTAGGTATTAGTTTTTACATGATTGGAGGATTTATACCAACATTAATTCTGACAATAGCAACTATATGTTTATCTGCATTTGTTAGAAGATCAACACTTAAAGTATTCTTTATAAAACGATTAAAGATTAAAAATCCTACATTCGGAGATTATTTTATGGATGTTTTAACTGGTGGAGGCCTTGGAGACTTATTAAGAAGAGTAATCATTGGTAAAAAACAATATAATGTAAAAAATAGTATTTTAATATTATTAGGTTTTAGACGTCTACTATACAATCCATATGCTAAAAAAGATAATACCAGTTTTTCAAAATATGATAATGAAAAACCAAGACTTTACTAAAAGATGATAAAATGAAAGATGTTTTTGATGTAATAAACAATAGAAGAAGTATAAGAGAATATAAAAAAGAACAAATAAAAGATGAAGAGATCAAAAAAATATTAGATGCAGGATTTATGGCACCAAGTGCAAGAGCTGCAAAACCATGGTATTTTACTGTTATTCAAAATAAAGAATTATTAAAAGAAATTGATAAAATCTCTTTAGAAGTAATGGGAAAATCTGGAGATGAATTTTTAGAATCTATTGCTAAAGTTAAAAATAATATATTACATGATGCACCAACAGTTATAATAGTATCCGGAAAGAAAGATGCTCCTAATTTACAAGCTGATTGTAGTGCAGCTATTGAAAATATATTATTAGCAGCTGAAGGATTAAATATTGGTTCTTGCTGGATTGGATTAATACAATCCTTTTTTAAAGATAAAAAAAATATTGAAAAGCTCCAATTACCAAAAGAATACATTCCTCTTTATGCTATTACTTTAGGATATAAAACTAAAGAAAATGAAAAAATTTCAAGAGATAAAAGTAATTATGATTGGATAAAATAATATGAAAGCTTTAATTGTTATAACTGGTAGAGGTTTAGGTGGTGATGCATCAAATGCTTTAAACCTCATTAAAACTTTAGAAAAAAGAGATATTAAATGTGAAATAGCTCTTGATTCATCAGCACCAGGAATATTATTTAAAAAGAATGGTTACTCTTGGCATAAAATAAAGATTCCGCAGGCAGGAGGTCATGCAGTAACTAAAAAAAATACCATTAAAGCTGCTTTAAAGATGATAACTGCTGTTTTTAAAATAAGAAGTCTTATAAAAAAAATAAAACCAGATATTGTTGTAGGAGTAATTGGGGGAGGAGCAGTTGTAGGGTGTGTAGGTGCAAAAATAACAAATGTTCCAGCTGTTGGAATAATCGATACACCATTAGATACTGCGGTTTGTTCAAGACTAAATAGATGTATAATTCTCCCAGAACATCAAATGTTTAAAAATGAAACATTACCTCCCAATTTAGAAAGAGCTTTTTTCTTGATGAATAATGATTTTTCAAAAGGAGATAAAAATAAAGCATTAAAATTAATAAAAGAATCTGCTGAGAAAAATAATTATATCTTTGATGAAAACAAAAAAACAATTTTATTTTCATCTGGTTCTTCCTTATTTGAACTAATGGCTAAAGCAGTATCTGATTTTGCTGAGGAAAATGATGATTATAATATTGTGCTTATTGGTATTCCTTTAAAAGAGGAGTATAATAAATTATTAGATAATAAAAAGATAATCAATCTTAAATATATTAATTGGGTTAAAGATTTATATGAATATGTTGATTTGGCAGTGCTAACTGATGATGGATTAATGATACAAGAAGCAGTTGCATTTGAATTACCATCTGTTGCTCTTACAAGAGTAAAATATGGAAGATATCATAATATGGAAGGGATATATAAAGGAGCTATTCTTGAATCTGAATTTGATGAATTAAATGAAAAAATTCAAGAAGCATTAGATAATTTAGATAAGCTTAGTGAAAAATCTAAAAAATATTCTAAAGAAATTTTTAAAACAAATGATAAAGTTGCAGATATTATAATAGAAGAATATGAAAAAAATAAAAAATAAAAAATTCTTTTAATAATATCTATTCTAATTTTTACTTATGAAAACAAAACAATTTAAAGCCATAAAGACTTAATTATTTTATAGTTTGTATCAGTTGAAGGATGTATCTCAATGAACTTTTCAAAATTATTTAAGTCATCATCGATTCTCATTAAATAGGATAAATAAGATACATCACTTACTGAAGATGGAGAAATAGATGTGATTTTTCCGATTTTATTTAATTTTTCATCAAAAGATATCTTACTTAATCCTACATCCCCTGATAAAATATTCCAAAATGAATTAGGTCCAGCTAATGCGGGATATTTAATATTTTTTAACTTATTTGTATTTTTCTCATTTTCTACAAAACTAACATCCATATTTAAACTAATACTTTGAGGTATACAATTATAATCAATTTTTGTAGGTATTCCTGCCATATTACGACTAGCAACTATTCCCTCCATTCTTGCAATAGGAGTCATTTGATATGATCCAATAACATCCCCTGCAGAATAAATATTCTTTATAGATGTTTCCATAAATTCATTAACTTTAATTGTTTTATCCTCATTTAAATCAACCAAATCATTTACAAGCTCAGAATTAGGACTACGTCCAGTTGCAAAAAAAGAAGTACCTTCAAAATCACCTTTATTTGTAATGATTTTATTTTTTTTAATTTCTAATACATCAGTATTTTCAAAAATAGAAACATCAGAAATTAAATGTTTAATAATATATTCTTTTATATCTTCATCAATATTTTTTAAAAAAGAGCTACGTGAAAAAATATTAACTTCACTTCCAAGTTTAGAATATATATTAGCTATTTCACAAGATAAAACACCACTACCAATGATATTCAATTTTTGAGGAACATCATCCAATTTCAAAATATCTTTATTAGTTAATCCGTATTGATTACCTTTTATATCTGGAATAAATGGTCTTGCACCTGTTGCAATTAAAAGATTATCAAATTCATAACTTTCACCATTAACATATACATTATTTTCATCTAAAATAGCTTCACCATAGAGAAGTTCATTGCCAACAGATTTATTTTCAATTTCATTAAGTTTTCGAAGTTTTATTTGAGTTTCTTTAATTTTTTCAACAATTTTTTCATAAGATAAATCTATTTGACTATTTAAAAACCCATATGAATTAAATCTATTATTCATATCAATAAAACGAGTAATATCTGTTAATGCACAAATAACCATACATCCCTCATTTAAACAAGTTCCAGCTATATGATTTTTTTCTATTAATAAAGTTTCTTCCTTTAATTTCCCAAGTTCCAAAGAAGCCAATCTTCCAGCAGGTCCAGATCCAATAACAATATTTTTCATTAAAAACACATCTTTTTTATAATGAATAATTATATATTCTTAAAACAACAAATAGTTTATTATTAAAAATTTTTTAAGGAGATGTATTATGTGTATTGCAGCACCTGCTAAAGTCAGTCAAATAGATAGAGAAAAGAATAAAGTCGTTGCAGATTTTGGAGGAGTAAAACAAGAAGCTAAATTAAATCTTTTGCAAGATATTAAAATTGGAGATTATATTTTAATTCATGCAGGATATGCTATTGAAAAATTAAGTGAAGAAGCAGCTAAAGAGTCTTTAGAAGCATGGGATGAACTTTTAGCTGTTTTAGATGAAGAAGATAAAGAATTTGCAAAAATGAATAGTCAAGATTAACTATTAAATATGAAAATCAAATATAGTACAATGATTGTTAAAGATATGAATGAATCTGTTAAATTTTATACAGATACCATGGGATTTAAAATAGATAGTGAACATTATCCCCCTAATGCAAAAATAACATTGCTTAAAGGAGAAGGAGATACTCTTTTAGAACTTATCCAAGATGATAAAAATAAGATTGGATTATATTCAATAGGAATGGCTGTTGAAAATATGGATTCTGCTGTTCGTGAACTTAAGTTAAAAGGGGTTGAATTTATTTTAGAACCTACAAAAATATCTATTGGTTTAATGGCCATGTTTAAAGATCCGAATGATATAAATATTGTGTTAATTCATCATGATTAATATATTGATATTCTTATTACACCTTCTATTTTTAAAAATTCATTAATAATATCCCCTGGAACCGGTTCTTCAGTGATAATTGTTAATATAGGCGAATCTTCCATTTCAATATCTTCTGCATAAGCTTGCCTTATACTAACACCTTTAGAAGAAATCAAACTACTTGTAGCTGCTAGTATACCTTTATTATCATATCCCACTTCTATTTCTATTACACCTAATCCTAAACTTTTAGCTATATTTTTTAGAAGTGTTCCAGCAGGAATAATATTTTTAAATATATCTGATAATTCATCATCATTTAAAATTATATCAATAGTAGATTTAATAGCTCTTCTATCTACATCAGCAGCATTAGCAAGAGAAATATCATTTATTTTAAGATCACCACAATAAATTTTCTTATCATCGTCTAATCGTAATCCAAGTTCAATCATTTTTTTAGCTACTCTCATTCTAGCAGGATATTTCTTGAACTTTTCATTTAATCTTTCCCACATTTATAACAAAACTCCAAACATTTGTACATTAATGATAAAAATATATTTATTTTATTTATTTAATAAGCATTACTAAAAATTTTAAAAAATAAATTAAATCAATTAAAAAAATAATAAATAATAGTAGGCTAGCTGGGATTCGAACCCAGGACCTCACGGTTATCAGCCGTGCGCGCTAACCAAGCTGTGCCACTAGCCTATGTGAAATAATAAAATTTAAAATAGAAATTACAACTTAGTATAAGATTTTAGTTTTCTTATATTTAAAGATTACTTATTTTAGCATAAATTTAAAAAAATTTATTAAAAATAAAAATATTAAATGATTATTTATTAATCATTTCATTAATAGAATCTGCCATAACATGGCCTTCTACAACTATTTCAGCTTTGTCAACACCGTCAACGCTTTCAACTTCTCTTTTAGCATCAGTTGCCATACGAGTAACACTCATACAACCAGGATTAGTTGGTTTAATAGTCACTTTAGCTTTACCATCATTTATTTCAATGTTTTGAACTAATCCCATTTCAACAATACTAACACCCATGTGAGGATCATTGACTTTAGAGATAGCATCTTTTACATCATTAATTAACTCTTCTGACATCTAATTTCTCCATTAAACATATTTTTCTATAAAAAAATAAACATATAGAAATTCATTTATTTACTTTAGATTTAATAATATTTATAGATAGCTATTTTAAAACAAGTTAATATAATTATTTTTGTTAATTTATTTTTTAAAATAAGTTTTTTTTTAAAAGTTTTTTTTAAATATTATGATAGTTAATTCAATGAAAATGATTTCGAATAAACTTATCCATTTGAATATTTATTATTTAATAATTTAAAAATTCAAAAAAATTCAAAAAAAAATATTCATTTAACTCTATGTTTAATTTTAATAGCTATACCATTTTCACAATTTTCCATTTCATATCCAGAAATTACAGCCTTACCAACAGCAACAACTTGATTTTTATAAACAACAACAACTTCATCATTAGGAATAATATTTTTAGATGCTTCAGAAATACCTGGTACAAAAACAGTATTAGTTTTAAGCTCAAAATCAATTTTAACAATATTTATGCCTAATTCATATAATTTTTTCCCACCTTCAAGATGTAAAGTAAAAAAACCTACATCTTTATTTAAAAGAGCTAACTGTTTACTACCTGAAAATATTCTCTTATGATATCTTCCTTTAGATAGAACATTATCAGGAATAAATTCTTCACTACCAAATTGATAAATAGCTATTGACCTAAGTTCATGTAAATTTTTATCTCGTTTTTTAATTTTAGAATAATTTTTTAATTCCATTCTTAAATTATATAAGGAATCCGGAGATGTTGGCCTACCATCCTCACAAGTATAAACACAATCATCTAAATAATTTTTACAAACTTCTTCATAGCCTCCATGAACATTAGCAACGACATTTTTATCTCCAACATAAGATTTTAACAATTTACCAGAACTTTTTACCTCTTCATAGCTCCAATCACCTGTAACACCAACATCATAAGATTGAATAGGAAAAGTATTTTCTAATTCTCTTGGACAAATTCCAAAAGGAGATGTAATGATTAATTCTTGAAAAGAGCGTGAGACTTTTTTAAATTTTTGATGTGACTTTGAATCAGAATAAGGTTTTTTCATACTACATGGAAGAATAACAACAACATCACCAATAGGTTCCATTAGTAACATTCTTTCTCTCCATCTAAGAGCTTCTGGACGATATAATGACTCTTCACTTGAGCAAATAACTTTCATTAAAAAATCAACCTTTATAAAATAAAAACTTTTAAAATATTTTTGAAAATGAGTTAAAAATAAGTAATATATATTATTTATGTTCAAACGGTTCTATTAACAATTCATTAAGTTCTTTTAGTCTTTCAATATTTTTTTTTGGATTTTTCATACATTTTTCCCATTTTTTAATAACAAAATCTATACTGACTTCTTTATCACCATGAATTAAATTATCACTATGGGCAACAATTTTTTCTTCAAGAGTTTTAGGAATATATGACTTTTTAGGAAGACCTATATCACTAGATTCTTCTTCACTAATACCTGCACCAACATGACGCTCAATAATTTTTATAACCTCTTCAGAATAACCATATTTTTTAGCTAATCTCGCACCAACAATTGCATGATTAATATTATGAGTTTTACAACGACCAATATCATGAAGCAGTGCTCCTTTTTTTATGATATCCAGATCAACATTATCAAATTGTTTAGCTATTTCTAAAGCTTTATCTCGAACTGCAATAGAGTGATTAATAATATTTTCATCACATTTTTCTTTTTTTAAAATTTGAATCTCCATATTAACACTTAAAAAAAAATTCAGCAAAAAAAATATTTAATTGATTATTTAGATGATCCACTAGATTGATATGCTTTCTCACAAATTTGAATATCTTCTTTGATTTTTTTTATTATTTCAGTATTTTCTTCAAATTTTACTTCATCCCCACATTCTGGACACATAAAATCTAAATTTGAAGCTGTTTCAAAATCAAAACGAACATCACCATCTGGACAAACAAAAAACATATTATTTTCTTCTTTTTGCAACATATTATTCAAATTATCAAGCATTTTGTTAGATTTCATTTTAAGTTGCTTTTCAACTTCTTCATTTTCAAAAACCCAATCATAAGTATACCATTGAGTTTCAGGATCCTTACTTCTTTTATAAGAAGCTAATCCTTCATCATGAAGTTTATAAAGAATTTTTCTAACAATATTAAGCCTAATTTCAGTTTTCTCAGCAATTTCTTCATCTGTAGTTGTACCATCAATTAAACATTTAACTATAGATAAATTTTCTTCATTTTCAACAACATCTGTTAATAAATTAATTGCTAACGGGTCATTCAACATTTAATTTCTCCTAATTTAATATAATTTGATTTTATCACGATATATTACAAATAAAAATGAATTAATCAACATAAAGAGAGAATTAATAAAAAAGAACAATACAAACCCCTATATCAAAGACATTTTTATAATTATAATATTAATGTATTATATATTTCTAATCTAATATAAATTTTATGTTTTATAAAAAAATTAAGAATCAAAATCATTATCTACTTTTCTTATGATTACAGCAGGAGTATGAATTATAGAATTCAAATGATCAAGAGTAATTTTACTCCCTTCAAGACCTAAGATTTTTTTAGCATCATGAATTGTACTCATTGTACTAGCTAATGTTTTTTGATAATCTTCAGAAATATTAGCTATTTTCAATGCATCTTCAACATTAATTTTACAAGAAGAAGCAAGAGGAGTAGAACCTATATTTTCACAAAATTGTCCAAGAAAATAGGCTAAAAATCCTTTATCTGAATCAATACCATCAATAGCTATAGGCAGTCCAGTAAAATATTTATTTTTTCTTTTATAAGTTGCATCAGTATCAACTATTAAAACTTTAATATTCTTATTTAAATAATTTTTAATTTCAATAGCTACTTTTTGAGGATCATTAGGAAGCAGTGAAACATAATTTCCAGGAGCATTACTCAAATCAATTCCTGCCTCAGAAGCTGGTTTTAAAGCATGTTTCCACCCATATAATTTTAAAACAACTTCTTTATGTATAATTGATTCTTTAGGTAATTTTCTCAAATTTTTAATAGTTCTTTTTTTAATTTTTATTAATGGACCTAAAATATAACCCCAAAAATACTTACTCCAAACTATTGCAAGAAACCAAGATTTAAAAGAAGGTTTATATTTAGATTCATTAATTAATCTACCTTGAGAGATAGCAATAGGAGTCTCAGCAATAACAAAAAAATCACCATCTTTTATTAAATATTTTGCTTTATCAAGAATAGGATTTAAGCTTTCATTAGGAGAAATATACTTTGTTTCAATAGGAATAATTAAATAATCCCCATCCTTTGATAAAATTTTCTTTTTTGAGATTATATTATCTTTATGCATAATAATAACTAAAATTTTTAAATTAATATATAATATAACTAGTATTTTAATTAAATATTTATGTTTTTAATAATTAATATTTATATAAGGTTGTATTATTTATGAAAGAATCTATAACATATTTTGAAAAAGAAGGAAAAGAAAATACAGATGAACTTATATCTTTAATAAAAGAAAAAATACAAAAAACAAAGATTAAATATATAGCTATTGCATCAGTAACTGGTGAAACTGCCTTAAAATTAAATAATGAAATTAATGACATTAAAATAATCAATGTAACCCATTATAGTGGTTTTAAATCTCCAAATGAAAATGAAATATCTAATGAAATGATAAAAAAATTAGATGAAAATGGAATTAAAACATTTCAAGGAGCACATGCATTTAGTGGAGCCTGTAGAGGAATAACAAATAAATTTGGTGGATTAACACCATTAGATATAATTTCTCAAACTTTACGTATGTTCTCTCAAGGGGTTAAAGTTTCATGTGAGATTTCATTAATGCTTGCTGATGCAGGAATGATACCAGTTGGTGAAGAAATTCTAGTTATTAGTGGAACAGGCCAAGGAATTGATACAGCAATAATATTAACTCCATGCAATATGGCAAATATTTTTGATTTAAGAATACATGAAATAATAGCTATGCCTAGACCATAATAGAGAGTTATTTTAAATATATTAATAATAATATTCAAAAAATGGAATAATAGTCTTAATTTTTTATATTAACTAACAAGGTGTCTGATTTATGTGAAATTTCCAACCAGATAAATTTCGCATAAAAGGACACATTGTTATAAAAAAATTATTGAAATTTTAAATATTTTAAAGATACTTTTAATGTTTACGAATAAAAAAAATATTTCCATCAAATAAGTATATTTTTTAGAATTAAAAGATTTAAGATAATAAAAATTTATTATTTTAGCTAATTTTTTTTATTGTAGTCATATTTTTAAATATAATAATAACTTAAATTTAACTATTTGAAATAATCCTTATTTCAAAAGAATAATACGTTAAGAGCATTTTTTCATTAATTAATCAAAATTATAATTGTTATAGAAAATTTATAAGAAAATAAATTATTTATACAAAAAATAAGCTATTCTAATTATAATCATAGTTGCCTTTAAATATTAGTTTATACAAAATTACTATTATATTTAATACAATTTTTATGCGGGGTTAATACGTGAAATTTATAGACGATGCTATCAAAGAATCTGAAAAAAGAATGGAAACCAGTTCTCCAGATAAAATATCTGCAGACTTAGACGATGAACTTATTGCTTTAATGGACAAAAGTAAAGCTAATATTTTTGTTGTAGGAACAGGTGGTGCTGGAAACAATACTATTTCAAGATTAAATGAAATAGGAGTTGAAGGAGCTAGTACCATAACAATAAATACTGATGCTCAAGATTTATTTTACAGTCAATCTACTAAAAAAATTCTTTTAGGAAGACAAACATGCGGAGGACTTGGTGCTGGTGGTGAACCGTCCGTTGGTGAAGAATGTGCTGAAGAAACCGAAGATGAAATTAGAGATGAGCTTGAAGGTGCAGATATGGTATTTGTTACCTGTGGTTTAGGTGGAGGAACAGGAACTGGGTCTGCTCCAATAATCTCAAAATTATCTAAAAAAGCAGGTGCTTTAACTGTAGCTGTTGCTACAATGCCTTTTTCAGCAGAAGGTATTAAAAGAAGAGAAAATGCAGAAAAAGGTTTAGAAAAACTTAAAGCTAATGCAGATACCGTTATTGTAATTCCAAATGATAAACTTTTAGAAGTTGCACCTAATCTACCTATAAATAAAGCATTTATGGCCTCTGATGAAATTTTAGGAAGAGCAGTAAAAGGTATCACTGAATTAATTACTAAACAAGGATTAGTAAGTTTAGATTTCGCAGATATTAGAAGTATAATGGAAGGTTCAGGAATGGCAATGATAGGTATGGGCGAATCTGAATCAGGAGATAGAGCATTAGAATCTGTCCACGAAGCATTAAGTAGTCCTTTACTTGATATAGATATTTCTGATGCTAAAGGAGCTTTAATTAATATATCTGGTAGTTCTGACTTAACATTACATGAATCTGAAAAAATTGTGCAAATTGTAGCTGATAAATTAGATCCAGAAGCTAATATCATATGGGGAGCACAAATTGATGAAAACTTACAAAACACAATAAGAACTACAATAGTTGTTTCAGGAGTAAGATCACAATATACATTTAATAATAAACCAGAACCAGATGTAACTGAACCAACAACAGAACCACATTCTTCTAGTGATAGTAACGAATTGGATGATTTTATTGATGGGATCTTTTAAACCCACATACTAATCATTCTATTTTTAACTTATTTTAAAACAGAAACTTATATAAATAAAATAAAATAAATTTAAATTATTTATTATTTTATTATAAAAAATTTAATTAACATAACTATTTTCGGTATTTCAATGAATGTCAAAGAAGAATTAAGCAAAACTATAAAAGATTGTAAAAGAGTATTAAGGATTTCAAAAAAACCAACCAGTGAAGAATACATATCTTTTGCTAAAGTAACAGCTCTTGGGATAGTAATAATCGGAGTTATTGGATTCATAATAGTTCTTATAGGTCAATTAATAGGATTATAAAACAATAGCATTTATTAGTTTTTTTAATTTTTAATTAAAACTTAAAAATTTATTTTTAAGGAAAATACTCTAATTAGATTCTTTTAATTTTTAAATTTTATTTTTTAATAAGCTCATAAAAGAGTTTAAATACTACTTGATTCTTATATAATAATATTATATAAATCTAATTTTTAAAATTTATATTTTTTTACTTAACTTTAATTTATATTGGATTTTATAATGAATTTTAATTTAACTTATAACTAAATAACAATTAGAAATACATAGGTGAATTTCTCATGGAAGATATTGAAAATTCTATATATGCTCTAAAAACATCCGCAGGACAAGAAAGGAATGTAGCTAGATTATTAGCTCGTAAATCCAAAGATAGTGGTGTTGGAATATGTTCCATACTTGTACCTGAATCTTTAAAGGGGTATATATTAGTAGAGTCCTCAACAAAAATTGATATGCGGAATCCGGATATTAAAGTCCCACATTTAAGAGGTATTGTTGAAGGAAACAAAGATATAACTTTTGAAGAAGTTAAAAAATTCTTAAACCCAGAACCTATCATTTCATCCATACAAAAAGGAAGTATTGTTGAACTTGTTTCTGGTCCATTTAAAGGAGAAAGAGCCAAAGTAGTTCGTATAGACGAATCAAGAGAAGAAGTTGTTCTTGAGTTAATAGAAGCTGCAGTACCTATTCCAGTTACTGTTAAAGCTGATCAGATTAGAATTATTCAGAAGGAGGCAGATTAATGGCAAAAGATACTGTTGAAATCCTAATTGAAGGAGGGAGTGCTACTCCTGGACCACCATTAGGCCCTGCATTAGGACCTCATGGGGTTAACATGATGTTAGTAGTTGATGAAATTAATATCAAAAGTTCTGACTTTAAAGGAATGAAAGTGCCTGTTAAAATACATATTGACAGTGAAACTAAGGACTTTGAAGTAGAAATTGGTACACCACCAACTACATCATTAATTATGGAAAAACTCAACATAGAAAAAGCTTCACATGAACCAGGTACTGATATGGTTGCAGATTTATCTGTTGAAGAAGCTTTAAAAATAGCTAGAATGAAATTTGATTCATTACTTGCTAATGACTACAAGCATGGTACTAAAGAAGTCATGGGTACTTGCGTAAGTATGGGTATTACAGTAGATGGAAAAGACCCTCGTGATGCTCAAAAAGCAGTTGATGCTGGTGAGTATGACGATATTTTAGTAGAATAACTTTCTACTATATTTTATATTAAATTCAGTGTATATGATATTATAATATTTTATTATAATGGATATACTGATTATGTTCATGAATTAGTATAGATTCTATTTTTAATCGATACTCATGAAACCAAAATTCCACTGAACTAAGGTTCATGGAGGATTTATATGACACAAGATGTATTAGAAGCGGTGAAGAAGGCAAAAGAACAGTCAAAGCCGAGGAACTTCACACAATCTATTGATATTATTATTAATGTCAAAGATTTAGATGTCCAAAAACCGGAAAATAGGTTTGATGAGGAAGTTACTCTTCCTAACGGCCGTGGCAAAAATGTTAAAATTGGAGTCATAGCTGATGGGGAACTCACAGTTCAAGCTAAAAATGCTGGTGTCGATCTTGTAATAACTAAAGCAGAATTAGAAGAGTTAGGTAAAGAAAGGAAAAAAGCTAAAAAAGCGGCTAATTCCATTGATTTCTTTATTGCTCAAGCAGATATGATGCCACAAGTTGGTAGATTTTTAGGTCCAGTTCTTGGTCCTCGTAAAAAAATGCCTAAACCTGTACCTGCATCTATCAAATTAGAGCCACTTTTAGAAAGGTTAGGAAATACTGTTAAAGTAGGTATTAAATCTCAACCTTCTATTCAAGTTATAGTTGGAACTCAAGATATGACAGATGAGCAAATAGCTGAAAATATTGAAGCTGTTCTTACAATCTTAGACCGCCACTTAGAGAAAGGAAGAAATCAAATAAAATCCATGTTTATTAAAACAACAATGGGCCCAATAGAGAGGATGATCTAATGGCTCATGTTGCTGAATGGAAAAAAGAAGAAGTTAATGAGATAAAAGGTTTAATAGACACTTATGAAGTAGTAGGTATTGTAGATTTATTAAATATTCCTGCAAAACAACTTCAAGAAATGAGAAGAAGCCTTAATGGCAAAGCTATTATAAGAATGTCTAAGAAAAATCTTATTGATTTAGCTCTTAAAGATTGTAATACTGGTAAAAAAAATATTGTTGATTTATCAGAACATATGAATGGGCAAGTAGCTATTATTGCTACAGAAATGAATCCTTTTAAATTATTTAAAATATTGGAAAATAATAAAACAGCAGCTCCTGCAAAACCAGGTTCAATAGCTACTGATGATATTATTATCCCTGAAGGAGACACTGGTTTTGAACCAGGACCATTTTTAGGTGAATTACAACAAATTGGTATACCCGCAAGAATTGATAAAGGAAAAATTGTTGTTTCAGAGGAACATGTTCTTGTAAAAGAAAATGAAAAAATATCCAAAGAAGTAGCTTCAACTTTATCAAGAATGGATATCAATCCAATGGAAGTAGGAATTGATTTAAAAGCAGTTTATGAAGATAATGCTGTTTATACAACAGATGTGCTTGAAATTGATGAAAGTAAAACACTTACAGATATTCAAAACGCATTTTCAAATGCATTCAACTTATCAGTTAATGCAGCGATCCCTACAAAAGAAACTATTTCAACCATTATTAAACTTGCTCATACAAAAGCATTTAATGTTGCCATGGAATCTGGCGATATTAATTCAAAGACTTCTGACTTATTAATAACTTTAGCTCACAATAAAATGTTATCTTTAGCTTCACTAATAGCTGAAGAAAAACATGCTTTAGATGAAGAATTAAAAGAAAAATTATCAAAAGTACTTGCAACTCCTGCAGTTTCTGATAATAAATCTAAAGATGATGAGCCTGAAGAAAAAAAGGAAGAAGAAGAGGAAGAAGATAATGAAGAAGAAGCAGCAGCAGGATTAGGTGCTCTGTTTGGCTAGTCAAATTATCAAATTTTTAATTTTAAAAACTAATCTATTCAAATTTAATAAAAAAATATGGTGATAACATGGAATATATATATGCGGCAATGATTTTGCATACTACAGATAAAGACATTAATGAAGAAAATGTTAAGAGTATTATAGAAGCAGCTGATATTGAAGCTGATGATGCTAGAATTAAAGCTTTAATTGCAGCTTTAGAAGATGTGGATATTGAAGAAGCTATGGAAACTACAGCTATGGCAGCAGCTCCTGCAACTCCTGCAGCATCTGAAGAAGAAGTTGAAGAAGAAGTTGAAGAGGAAGAAGAAGAGGAAGATGAAGAAGAAGCTGAAGAAGAAGCAGCTGCTGGTTTAGGTGCTTTATTCGGATAGATTCAATCTATCTTTCTTTTTTATTATTTTTTATATACTATTTTTAGTTTTTTTCAAATATAACATCTAGATTTTCAAATTTTTTAAATATTATCATTATAATAACTAATTTTTATTCACTTACATTAAAAAATAATAAAGAAAATCCAATGAACAATGCTAAAATCATCTTCACTTAATAACAATGAATATATTAAATACACTAATAATAATGGTGTTGCTACTATAAATACTGATTTTAAACAGTATTATCAATCCAAACTTCACATTGTTTTAATACAGTTTTCATAGCGCATTCTAATCCTTCAGGAGGATAGTCATATTTTTTAAGTAATCTTTTAATAGTTACTCTCATTTTTGCCCTTGCACTCTTTTTTTCTTTCCAATCAATAGTTCTATTTTCTCTTAAACTTTCAGTTAACTCTTGAGTAATTTTAACCAAATCTGAATCATTATAAAAATCTTTAATATTTTCTGGCTTTGTGATTGCATCATAGAAAGCTAATTCTTCTGTAGTTAATCCTAAATCATTTCCTTTATCATGTTCATCTTTAATATTTTTAGCAATATTCATTAATTCTTCAATAACTTCTTCATTAGATATGTGCCCATTAATATAGTTATTCATAACTTTTTTAAGCATGGAAGAGAATTGTTCTGATTTAACAAGATTTGTTCCGGTGAAAACATTAATTTCTTCGTTTAATAGTTTTTCTAATAATTTTATAGCTAGGTTTTCTTCTTTCATTACTGCAATTCTTGCTAAAAAGTCAGGATCAAATAAAGATACTTCATCTTTAACATCAGAAAATAAATTAATTACTCCTTCACTTTTTATAGATTGTTTTAATAATTCATTTATACCATTATTTATTTCTTTAAGTGATAAGTGTCCTTTTGATGTGATTCTTGTAAGTAATATTCGGACTGATTCGAAAAATGCTGCTTCAAATCTTTCTTTTTCAGTAGCTATGCTTCTACAAAGTGAAAGTGATTGTTTTAGCATTAAAGCTTCTTTAATAAATGTTTCTTGAGTTTTTTCTTTTTTTGGTTGTTCAAAGAAATTCACTGCTCCTTGAATAGCTTTAGCTCTTTTTAGATTATCTTCACCAAAAAAGTCAGAATAATCAAAACCATGTATTTGATCTTGACAAATATGAAGTTTTTCTTGGAATAATGGATATGCTTTCTTAGCAATGTCCATATCACCATATTCTTTTTGATCTCTTTCAGTATATTCACTCATAGCTTTCCTGAGAGCTGATGAAATACCAATATAATCAACTATTAAACCGCCTGTTTTACCTTTAAAAACACGATTTACTCTGGCTATTGCTTGCATTAAATTATGTCCTTGCATTGGTTTGAATATATACATTGTTGATAGTGATGGAACATCAAATCCAGTAAGCCACATATCAACTACAATAGCTATTTTTAATGGGTCTTCATCATCTTTAAATTTATTTGATAGTTCCTGTTTATCTGTTTTTGTCCCTATAATATCATGCCATTCTTCTGGATCATTATTAGATCCTGTCATTACAACTTTAACTTTTTCATTCCAACTTGGTTCGAGTTCTAGAATTTTTTTATATATTTTCATTGCAATTGATCTGGAATATGCAACAATCATTGCTTTACCACTAAGTTCATATTGCCTATTATTTTTGTAATGGTTTATGATATCTTTACATAGTGAATCAATTGTTTCAGGTGATCCAAGTATTGATTCCATTCTACTTAATTCTTTTTTACTTTTTTCAATATCGCGCCTTGTGGCTTTTAAAGATAATATATCATATTCTTTATCTATTTTATCTAAAACTTCTTCATCAAGATTAAGTTTTATAGCTCTACTTTCATAATGTATAGGTACTGTTGCTCCATCTTCTACAGATTGAGTCATATCATATATGTCAATATAATTACCAAAAACTGCTTGTGTACTTTTATCTTTCTTTGAAATTGGAGTTCCAGTAAAACCTATATAAGTCGCATTAGGAAGAGCATTTCTAATTTTACGTGCAGCACCTATTTTAATTTCACCAGTTTCCAGATTTACATTCTCATCTAAACCATATTGACTTCTATGAGCTTCATCTGATATAACAACAACATCCCTTCTATCAGTTAATGGTTCATCAGATTCTTCAAATTTTTGCATTGTAGTAAAAAAGATACCATTAGCTTTATGATCATTTAATAATTTTTTAAGATTATTTCTACTTGTAGCCTTCTTTGGTGTTTGTCTTAAAAAATCAGATGCTTTACTAAATTGAGAATATAATTGTTCATCTAAATCATTTCTATCTGTAACAATTACAAAAGTAGGACTATCTAATTTGTCTTGAAGTTTTTTAACATAGAACACCATTGATAAAGATTTTCCACTACCTTGAGTATGCCAAAACACTCCACCTTTACCATCACTTTTAATTGCATCTTCAGTTCTTGAAATTGCTTTATTAACTGCAAAGTATTGATGATATCCTGCAAGTATTTTAATATATTTACCATGATCTTTAGAATATAAATTAAAATATTTTAATATATCTAAAAACCTACTTTTATCAAAGATTCCTTCAAAAAATACATCAAAATCGGCATATTGTGTATTTTCATAATTTCCATCTGTAGTTTTCCATTCCATAAATCTATCTTCAGGAGAAGTTATAGTTCCTGCTTTTGATGTTGAAAAATCACTCATTACACAAAATGCATTATAAACAAATAAAGAAGGAATTTCTTTCATATATTTTTTAAGTTGCCTATATGCAGATTATGCATCTGTATTTTCATTTGAAGGGGATTTAAGTTCAATTACAACAAGAGGAATTCCATTTACAAATACAACTACATCAGGTCTTTTAACAGCTTTATCTTTAACAGTCCATTGATTAATTACAGTAAAATCATTGTTATTTGTGTTTTCATAATCAATTAATTTAACTAATTCAGTTTTTTCTTCATTATTTTCTAAATAATTTACAGCTATTCCATTTTGTAAATATTCTGTGAAAGTACTATTTCGCTCTTCAATACTTCCAAAATCAATATTTTTAAGTTTTTCAATAGCTGCATTAATAGCTTCCTGATTTTTACCTTTATTAATATTATTTAGACTAATTTCTAGTTGTGGATGATATAAAGGATTTGTGTAATCTCTTTCAATATCATGTCCTAATTGACAATTATAATTTAAGTTTGAAAACAATTGCAATATAGTATCTTCATATGAATCTTCATTGTAAATGGAAATCCTCTCCTTAAATTATAATATAGTATGAATAATATAAATATTAATTTATATTATTAAATTTCTACTTTTGATACATCTATTTCTCCAGACATTAATTTTGGTAAAAGAATATCTCTTAATTTAGTTAATTTCTTGTTTTCATAAGTATTTATGTTAATTTTTTGCATAAAATTATTACATAAATCTTCAAATTTCATTAGAACATTGTGTGAAGGTAAAATAATTTCAATTTCTTTAATTATCTTTTGTGAAATTAATGGTTGTGTTGATCCTATATTTAATGAATCATAATTAATTAGCTTAAGGATTTGATATACAAAGTTATAATAGTTGCTTTTTATAACTAATGTATTGTCTGAGGGGAATGATTTATTATATTTTCTTTGAACAATACCTAATGTGCCTACTCTACCAATAATTAGTATTTTATTATTATATAACTCCTCATTAGTATATCCCATTATATTACTAGCTCCTATTATCGGGACATTAAATTCATTATTTTTTATTTCAGATTTACAAAAAGGTCTTTTTCCACTAGTAATTTCAATAATTTCTTCCAATTTAATTATTTCAAAAGTTTTAGGAATTTTTCCCCATTTTGAATCCTTAAAATTCTCTTTTTTAATATTTTCAAATTTTACAAATAAATATATAAAAATTTCTTTCATAATATTTTCTAAATTTTGATTTATCTTTTCATTTAATTCAATTTTATTATCTATACTCATTAGTATACTACTAATATTTTTTTGAATTTTTAAAGAAGGTAAATTTATAAATATATTTTTAAAAGATTTTCCAGATATTTCTTGGAATGTGGAACCACTAGCATGGTTTTTTATAGTAGTCATGTTATTTTTTAACCAGTAATAAAAAAAAATATAATCACAAATTTGATTATCACAAACCACACTTTTAAACCCTTGGTTTGTTGATAGTTCATTGTTTGCTATAGCTACATATCCAATAGGTGCTCTAGATGTTAATAAAACAGTATTTTTTGGCAATAATTTTGCACTAGAATTTTTTAATCCTTGTTTAGAAATATTTCTTTCACCTATAGAAATATACATATAAACATAATTTGATAAATCTTTAGGAGTTAACCAACTAATATTACCTCCCCAATAATCATTTATTTTTGTTGATGGAGTTCCACCTGAAACAATTTTCCCTATGTCTTTTATTTTATATTTTTTAAATTCCATAATATCAGCAAATTATTTTTAATAATAGTTAAGCTAAAATGTAAACCCTATTTCATCTAAACTTTTTCGAATTTGCTTTTCTAATTCATCAGATTTATCAAATAGTTCTCCTAATTCTTTAGTTAATTTATCCATCTTCTCTTCAAATGGTATTCCATCATCTTCTGGATCTTTAAATCCAACATATCTTCCAGGTGTTAATATATAATCATAATTTCCTATTTCTTCTGTTGTAGCTATTTTACTAAATCCTTTTTCTTCTTCAAGTTTATCATTTTCAAATTCATCAAATGCAGTAGCTATTTTTGATATATCTTCATCAGTTAATGTTCTGAGTTTTCTTGATACCATTTCACCTAATTCACGAGCATCAATAAATAATGTTTTTCCTTTTTGTTTTTTATTTTTATTAATTATCCAAAGACATACTGGAATTCCTGTTGTATAAAATAGTTGGGTAGGTAGTGCAACGATTCCTTCTATTAAATCGTCTTTTATAATAGCTTCTCTTATTTTTCCTTCACCTGATGTTGTTGATGAAAGTGATCCATTTGCTAGAACTAATCCTAATCTTCCATTTGGTGCTAAATGTGATATCATGTGTTGTATCCATGCATAGTTTGCATTTCCTTTTGGTGGTATTCCATATTTCCAACGAACGTCATCTTGTAGTTTTTCTTGTCCCCATTTTTTCATATTAAATGGTGGATTAGCTAGTATATAATCTGCTTTTAAGGTTGGGTGTAAATCATTTAAAAAAGTATCTGCATTATGTTCTCCTAAATTAGATTCTATTCCACGAATAGCTAAATTCATTTTAGCCATTTTCCAGGTGGTTGGATTTGATTCTTGCCCATAAACTGAAATATCATTGATGTTGCCAGTATGGTTTTCTAAGAAATTTTTTGATTGAACAAACATTCCTCCACTACCACAACATGGATCGTAAACGCGGCCATTATATGGTTTTATTATTTCAACTAATGTTTTAACTACTGATGCAGGTGTGTAAAATTCTCCTGCTTTTTTACCTTCGGTTTCAGCAAACATTGAAAGACAATATTCATAGGTACGCCCAAGAATATCTTTTTTATCTCCATGTTCAGCCATTTTAACATTAGTAAATAAATCTATAACAGCACCTAATTTTGTTTTATCTAATTCTGGTTTGGAAAAAGTTTTTGGTAAAATCCCTTTTAAAGAATTATTTTCTTTTTCAATAGCTCGCATAGCATTATCAATAAAAATTCCATTTTCTTCACTATGTGCATTTTTAGCTATTTCACTCCAACGAGCTTCTGAAGGAACATAAAAAATATTTTCTGCTGCATATTCATCCCTATCTTCTTCAAATCCATCTCCTTCTTTAATGAGTTCATCATATCTTTCTTCAAATTTATCAGAAATATATTTAAGAAAAATTAAACCAAGAACAACATGTTTATATTCTGCTGCATCCATTGATCCTCTTAATTCATCTGCAGCATTCCATATTTGCTTTTCAAAACCTATTTCAGCACTATTCTTTTTAACCATTACAACACCAAATTGCTTTTAAGATATAATAATGTTTAAAGTTTATTGTATAAATATTAATTTAAACTAAAATTCCAATAATGAAGATAATTCTTATTTAGGTAATCTACCTGATGGCATTAAAATAAACTTTATTCATAAAAATTTTCAAACATCCACTCTGAGTGAAAAAAGAAAAGCATCTGCATACATTGATTTAAGTATTGATAAATAAAATTCAAGAAGAATTTATACTCAATTAGATAATGCATCTGTAGAAGTATTAGTTAATAAAACTGCAATCATTTAAACGATTCTAATGAATCATTGATAGCTTATGAAAAAGCTTTAAATATTAACCCTAATAACAATTCTAATATGAAAAAAGAACTTGAAATTCGTTTAAACAAAAGTAATATTAACAGTAATGATTCTTAATAAAAGATATTTAAATTAGTTTTTATAATATTTAATTATTACATAATTATAGCTGATATTATGACAGAGATATTTACAAGATTAGGGTATAAAAAATTAAAGTGTGAAAAATGTGGTGAGGAATTCTGGTCTATAAAAGATAGAACTACATGTGGAGATGCTCCATGTGATGAATATAGTTTTATTGGAAATCCTGCAACTTCAAAACCATATAATTTATATGAAATTCAAAATGCTTTTAAAGAATTTTTCAAAATGGAAGGTCACACAGCAATAGATAGATATCCTGTTTTAGCTAAAAGATGGAGAGATGATGTATTTTTAGTAGGAGCATCAATTTATGATTTTCAACCATGGGTCACATCAGGTTTAGTTGAGCCTCCAGCAAATCCTCTTACAATAGCTCAGCCATCTATACGTTTAAATGATGTAGATAATGTTGGAAGAACTGGTAGACATATGACTTGTTTTACAATGGGTGCTCACCATGCTTTTAATAAAGAAAATAAAGAAATTTATTGGAAAGATGAAACAATTAGATTGTGTCATGATTTTATAACAAGTATAGGAATTAATAGTGAAGAAATTACCTTTATAGAATCTTGGTGGAGTGGAGGAGGTAATGCTGGGCCTTGTCTTGAAGTTTGTGTTCGTGGTGTTGAGCTTGCAACTTTAGTATTTATACAATATAAAACATTAGAAAATGGTGAAAGAGAAGAAATTCCAATTAAAGTTGTTGATACTGGATATGGTCTTGAAAGATTTGCATGGATATCACAAGGAAGTCCTACTGCTTATGATGCATGTTTTGGACCTGTAATTCAAAAATTAAAAGAAATTACAAATATAGAAGTTAATGAAGAGATATTAGGTGAGAATGCTCAAATAGCTGGAATGATGGATATTGAAACTTATGCAGATATTAGATCTCTTAGAGAAAAAGTAGCTGATAAACTAAATATTAGTTTAGAAGAATTAATCAAAACTACTGAACCAATGGAAGCTATTTATATAATAGCTGATCATACCAGATGTTTAGCATTTATGTTAGCTGATGGTATAATCCCTTCAAATGTAAAAGAAGGATATTTAGCTCGTTTAGTATTAAGAAGAACTATAAGATTTATGAAAGAATTAGAAATAAAAGAATCTTTAGTAGATCTTATGAATATTCAAGTTAGTTTCTTAAATCAATTTTATCCTGAGATTAAAGAACAGGAAAAACATATTATGAATGTTATTTCTCTTGAAGAAGAAAGGTATGAAAGTACAATTCAAAAAGGAGAAAATATTGTAAAGAGAAAAATTAATAAACTTAAAAATGAAGGTATAAAATCTCTACCTTTAGATGATTTAATTAATTTTTATGATGCTCATGGTATTCCTCCAGAAACAGTAAAGGAAATAGGTGGAGATGATTATGAAGTTAATATTCCTGATAATTTCTTTACTTTGGTTGCAAATGAACATGAAAGTGAAAAAGTAGGTAAGAATAAAGAATTTAACTTAAACTATGACAATACAGAACTATTGTTTTATGATGATTTCTATAAGAGAAAATTTAATGCTAAGATAATAGACATTATAAAAAAAGATGGTTCATTAAGTATTATATTAGATAAAACTGTTTTCTACCCAGAAGGAGGGGGCCAACCTTCAGATATTGGTAAAATTTCTATTGATGATAAAGAATTTAAAATTACTTATGCAGAAAAAGTCAACAATATTGTATTACATAAATTAGACTCTGATGAAAACATTTCAGAGAACGTTTTAAATGAAATTATAGGTAAAGAAATTAATGGTGAAATTGATTGGAATCGTAGAATCACATTAGCTCGCCATCATACTGCAACACATTTAATTGTAGCTGCAGCTAAAAAAGTTTTAGGAAATCATGTTTGGCAAGCTGGAGCTCAAAAAGGTATTTTACACTCACGTATTGATTTGTCACATTATAAACGTATAAGTCAAAATGAAATCAATGAAATAGAAAAAATAGCTAACTCTTATGTTATGGATAATATTCCAGTTAATACTAGTTGGCTTTCAAGAGATGAAGCAGAGAAAAAATATGGTTTAAGCTTGTATCAAGGTGGAGTTGTTCCAGGTAGTGAAATAAGAGTTATAAACATTCCAGAAATTGATACTCAAGCTTGTGCTGGAACACATATTCCTCAAACTGGGAATATTGGAATGATAAAAATTAATAAAACAGAGAGAGTACAAGATGGTGTTGAAAGAATTGATTTTTCAGCTGGTTTATCTGCAGTTCAATCAATGCAAGAGAATAATGAGTTTTTATTAAATAGCTCAGATATCTTTAAGGTTACACCTGATAAGTTAGAGAAAACTTGTGATAGATTTTTCAATGAATGGAAACATCAAAAAAATGAAATTGATAAATTAAAATCAGAAATAGCTAGTTTAAAAATTAATAGTATCTCTGATAATGTTATATTGGTCAATGATTTAAAAGTTATTAAAGAAGTTTTTGATGGAGACTTTAAAGAACTTCAAAAAATAGCTACTGATTTTACAGATAATGAAAAAGCTGATATAGTTTTAATTGGAAATAATGATGGTAAAATATTAGGTTCTGCATCTAAAAAAGCTATGGATTCTGGAATTAAAATTAATGAAATTATTAAAGAATCTTCAGGTATTTTAGGTGGAGGTGGTGGTGGAAGACCAAACCTTGCACAAGGTGCTGGACCTAAAAAAGATAAAATCCATGATGCAATAGATTCTGCTTTTAATTCTATAGGTGGTTAAATTGGAACACCAACTTATAATTGCACGCTATGGAGAAATTGGTCTTAAAAGTCCTAAAATACGTTCTAAATTTGAAAGAAAATTAGTATCTAATATAAAAGAATCTTTTGATTGTGAAATAGATAGAAATCAAGGAAGGATTTATATCTTTCCTAAAAATTTTGATGAAGCTATATCTAAATTAGATAAGATATTTGGAATTGTTTCTTACTCTCCAGCTATTGTATGTGATACTGATTTTGAAGATATTGAAGAAAAATTATCTAATTATGTAGATAAATTATCCCAAAAAGATTTAATAAATAGTAAAACAAGATTTGCAATTCGTTGTAGGAGAGTAGGAGAACATGATTTTTCTTCACAAGAGTTAGCAGCATACTGTGGCTCTGTTGTTGTATCTAAATTATCTTGTCCTGTAGATTTAACAAATCCTGAGTTTATAATTTATGTTGAAGTTAGAGATAATGAAACATATATTTTCCATGAAAAAATTCCAGGTCCAGGAGGACTTCCTTTAGGAACACAGGGAAAAGTAATATCTCTTTTATCTAGTGGTATAGATTCACCAGTATCTACTTATTTAATGATGAAACGTGGATGCGAAATTATAGCATTGCATTTTGATAATGAACCTTATACAACAAATAAAGTTCGTGACAATTATGAAGAATTAGTTGATGCATTAAATGTTTATTCTTCAGGTTCTCCTATTGAAAAAAAAATTGTAAAATATGGTGATTATTTAAAAAAATGTAAGAATGATGCACCTGAGAAGATGACATGTGTTTTATGTAAATCCGGAATGTATAAAACTGCTTCAGAACTTGCAAAAGAAATTGGAGCTCAAGCTATTGTTGATGGTAGTAGTGTTGGACAAGTTGCATCACAAACATTACAAAATATTTTATCTACACGAATAGGTGTTGAAATGCCTATTTTAAGTCCATTAATAGGATTAGATAAAAGAGAAATTGAAAAAATTGCAAGCAAAATTGGAACTTTTGAAATATCAAAAAAAGATGATGGTGGATGTAAGGCTGTTCCTAAATACCCTGAAACAAAAGCTGAAATCTCAAGAGTTTTAGATGCACAAGAAAATATGAATCAAAAAGAAGAAATTGAAAAAATTTTAAAAAAAATAATTTAGAGTATTGATGAAAATATATATATTAAAAAAATTATAAAAATAATTAATAATAATTTAATTTATTATTTAAAATTAAAACTTGATTATTTTAATAATCTAATCAATTAAGATACTTATTTAGAGGTGTATAAATGAAAACAACTGTAAGTGTAATTAAAGCTGATATTGGAAGTGTTTCTGGTCATTGTATTGCTCACCCAGAATTAATGGAAATTTGTGATGATATTTTAAACGAAGCTTTAGAATCATCTATATTAGAAGATTATTATGTGACTCGTTGTGGTGACGATATTGATTTAATAATGACTCATAAAAGAGGCGAAGAAGACGAAGAAGTTCATAAAACAGCATATGATGCTTTCATGAAAGCTACTGAAAGAGCAAGAGAATTAAAATTATATGGTGCAGGTCAAGATCTATTATCTGATACATTCTCTGGAAACATAAAAGGTATGGGACCAGGTTGTGCAGAAATGGAATTTAAAGAAAGACCAAGTGATCCTGTGATTGTATATTGTTGTGATAAAACTGAACCAGGAGCATTTAACTTACCTATTTATAAAATATTTGCTGATCCATTTAATACCTCTGGACTTGTGATTGACCCAAATTTACATGATGGATTTAAATTTGAAGTATTTGATGTTATGGAACACAAAAAAGTTATTTTAGATTGTCCTGAAGAAATGTATGATTTACTTGCACTTATTGGATCTACTGGAAGATATGTTATTAAAAGAGTCTTTAAAAAGAATGGAGAAATAGCTGCATCAATAAGTACTGAAAGATTAAATTTAATGGCTGGAGAATATATTGGTAAAGATGATCCAGTAGCTGTTGTAAGAGCTCAATCAGGATTTCCTGCAGCAGGTGAATGTGTAGAACCATTTGCATTCCCTCATTTAGTAAGTGGTTGGATGAGAGGATCTCATAATGGTCCTATGATGCCAACTTCTGAAAATGAAGCAAATCCAATCAGATTTGATGGACCTCCAAGAATCATTGGTTTAGGTTTCCAAGTAACTGATGCAAAATTAGTTGGACCAGTTGATATCTTTGATGATCCTGCCTTTGACCAAACAAGAGAAGAAGCATCAAAAATAGCTACTTATATCAGAAGACATGGTCCATTCGAACCTCACAGATTACCATCAGAAGAAATGGAATACACTTCACTTCCTGGTGTTATGGAAAAACTTGAAAAAAGGTTTGAAGATATGAATTAATTAGAAGGTTTTTACCTTTTTATCTTTTTATTAAAATTTTTTTTTGCTAAAACAATATTTATTAAAAATTTTTTATATTTTTCTTTAAAAAATATAATAATATTTTTTTATTTTTGTGATTAATATGTCGTTTTTATCATTAATTTTTAAAAATCCATTTAGAAATAAAAGTAGAGCCCTACTTTCTATTATAGGAATTGGTATTGGGATAGCTACAATAGTTGCACTTGGGGCTATTACTGATGGATTAATATCTAGTGCAGAAGATACATTGCACGCAGGTGGATCTGATTTCACTGTTTCAAGTAAAGAACAAGATAGCTCTAATATGGGTTCTTTTGGTTCTGCAAGTTTTAATGAAACATGGAGAGATAAGATAGCAAATGAGTCGAATATAGAATGGGCAGCTGGAGTATATGTTGGAAATGTAGTAACAAAAGATGATCCATTTTTTATAATGATTGGTTTAAATAAAGAGCATTATAATATGGTTGATTTAAAAATTGTTGAAGGTCATGAAAACACTGCAGAAAATGAAATAATTATTGGTAAATTAGCTTCAGATACTATTAATAAAACTACAGGAGATACTATTGAATTAGATGACAAAGAATACAAAATAAGTGGTGTTTATGAAACAGGGAATTCTAATATGGATATGGGAGCTATAACTACCTTATCAACTGTTCAAAATTTGATGGATGATGAAGGTAACATTACATCTATTTATGTGAAAGTTAATAAAGATGCTGATGTTGATGAAATAACAGAAAACATAGACAAAAAATACGGTGATAATCTCACTACAATTGCTTCTCTTTCAGATATTGAAATGGTTGGAGAAATGGTTGATATGCTTAATGGTGCATCATGGGCAATTTCACTTTTAGCAATAATTATAGGAGGAATTGGTATTATAAATACTATGCTTATGTCTGTATTCGAAAGAATAAGAGAAATTGGTGTTTTAAAAGCAGTAGGTTGGTCTAGTAAAAGAATTCTTATAATGATCATAGGAGAATCTGTTGTTATCACACTAACTGCAGGAGTTATTGGATCGATTGTAGGTTTTATTGGAGTTGAAGCATTAACATATTTCAATTTAATGCCTGGAGTGACACCAGTTTATACCGTATGGACCTTTTTAAAAGCATTTATTGTAGCATTGATAGTTGGAATTGTTGGTGGAATTTATCCTGCAATAAAAGCTACGAAATTACCTCCAACAGAAGCATTAAGATATGAATAATAAAGGTTATTAAAATGGAAAACATTGCTCAAATAAGAAATCTTAAAAAAAGCTATGAAAATGGAAACATAAAAGCTTTAAATGGAATTGATTTAGATATAAAAAGAGGAGAATTTGTATCAATAATTGGGCCTTCTGGATCTGGGAAATCAACACTTTTAAATATGCTTGGAGCATTAGATATACCAGATAGTGGTGAAATAAAAGTTGCAGATTATGATTTAACTAAAAATAAAAATTTAAATGAATTTAGAGGGAAAAAAATAGGATTTATATTCCAATTACATAACTTAATCCCTAATATATCTGCTTGTGAAAATGTAGAAATTCCAATGTTTGCACAAAAAATCTCATCAAAAGAAATGCGAAATAAATCATTAAGCTTACTTGAAATAGTTGGTCTAAAAGATAAAGCAGAAATGCTACCAAATAAATTATCTGGAGGAGAAAGACAAAGAGTAGCTATTGCAAGAGCTCTTGCAAACAATCCTTCAATAATTCTTGCTGATGAACCAACAGGTTCCTTAGACTCAAAAACAAGCAATAAAATTTTAAAACAATTAACAAGATTACATGAAGAAGAAAATGTTACATTAATCATAGTAACTCATGATATGAATGTAGCTAAGTTAGCTGATAGAGTAATAGAAGTTTTAGATGGAAAAATATTAAGTAAAAATGATGATTCGCTTTTAGACAGTGAAATAAGTATCTAAATTAACTCATGAATCATACGAAGAGCATCAAGTAAACCATGACTATATTCAATACATCCAAATGCAGTTCTAAGTTCATTTTTCTCTAAATAATACTTAGAATCATTCATATAGTCAAGTGCTCTTTTATAAATTTCTATTTCTTTTTCATTAAACTTTACGTTTTCAAGTTCTTTTAAATTTCTTTCTAATTTTTCAATATCAATAGCTATTTTTTCATTATATTCCATATTTAAATTCCCTTAATTTATATTCTTATAAACATAATAAATTCTCTGTGCAACAGTTAAATAAGATAAAATTACTAAAATTATCATAATATATTCAAAATATATTGGACTTGTGAAAAATGTTATTACTGAAGCTAAAACAATAACCAATAATCTAACAGCTCTTTCAGCTATCCCAACATTAGCAACAACACCATATGTATCTGCTCTTGCTCTAACATAGCTAACAGTTATTGCTGAGTGAACAAGTAAAATTCCAGTAAACCATGTACAATATCCACCTAAAACCAATCCAATAATCACTATTGCATCTGAAAAGCGATCCATAGTAGAATCTAGAAATGCTCCAAATTCCGTGGATTTTCCATGATATCTAGCTACAGCACCATCAATAACATCAAAAAATCCACTAAACAATATAACAATGGCTCCTAAAATTAAAAAACCTTCAGCATAAAAATAAGCTGATAATAAAGCTATAAATGGAGAAATTAATGTTAATATGTTTGGATTAATTTTTAATACTTTAGCTAAGGGATTTAAAATTTTTGTTAAAGTTGGTCTTAAAAAATCAAGCATAATCTTATTATTATTTATGAATATATATAATTTTAATGAAAAAATATAAAATTAATCTTGAAAGTCCTAATCACAATATTATCAATGAAGCTATTGAAATTTTAGCTAATGGTGGAGTAATTTTATATCCTACTGATACAATTTATGGATTAGGTGCAAATATATTTAATGAAAAAGCAGTAAAAAGAGTTTATGAAATAAAAAAGAGAGGTTTTGATAAACCATTATCTATTCTTATTCAAGATTTAGATGAATTATCATTAATAGGTGAATTAAGTGCAAAAAACAAAGAGTATATTTCTAATTATTTACCTGGACCTTTTACTTTTATTTTAAAAAAGAAAAATACTGTTCCAGATTATATAACAAGTAATAAAAATAATGTGGGCGTTAGAATTCCAAATAGCACTATTGCAAGAAGTTTAGCAGAAATTTTTCCAATAACAACCACTAGTGCTAATTTATCTAATGAAAAAACATTAAATAATCCTAAAGATATTTTAAAACAATTAGATGTAGATATTGATTTAGTTCTAGATGTTGGTATTTTAGATTCTCTTAAACCTTCAAAAATTATAGATTTAACAGGTTCTATACCTAAACTTAAAAATAGAATTAATGATACATATTTGGAAGTTAAATAATGAAACCAATAATCATCCTTACATATATAATTCCTATATTAATTATTGTACTTAGACTATTTATTAACCCTTGGATAATATTAGTATTTTTAATAATAGGTTTTTTAGCAACATACCATTATTATCAAAAAACTAAAAATAAAGATTTAATTAATATAATTATCTTTTATATTTTAATTATTATATTCATCTTAGTTTCACTTTTAATTCAATTATTATTATCTAATATTGGACTTTTTAATTGACATACTCTCTGACTGATTATTTTATGCAAGTTTCACTCGGAGATTCTTGCTCTCTATTATAAGCTACAGTTTCTTGTTTAGATAGAACTAATGTTCTATAGTAACACAAGCTTAAATTCCTACATGTCCTGCAGTACATTCATTATTCATTCGGATAGCTTCATTAAGAATGTTAATAGATGCATTAATGTCTCTATCATGTTTTGTCCTGCATTCTGGACAAGTCCATTCTCTTATTGTTAGTGTTAAATCTTCTTTTTTGTATCCACACTCACTACAAAGCTTTGATGATGGGAAAACTTTACTTATTTGTATGCATTTTTTACTATACCATTGGGCTTTGTATTTTATCATGTCAATAAGTTTTGACCATGATATTTGACTTATACTGTGACTTAATCGTTTGTTTTTTATCATGTTCTGTACTGATAAGTTTTCTAAACCGATTAAATCAAAATTTTCGATTATTTTTGTGGATAGTTTCTGATATTCATTGTTACGGATATCAAAGACTTTATTATATAACTTATGTAATTTCTTAACATTTTTAATGAAGTTTTTAGAACCTTTAACTTTCCTTGATAGATTTCGGTTTAATCGTGCTATTTGGTGTTCTATTTTAGTTAGGCGAGTGATTGGCTTTCTCTTTTCACCATTACTAAAAATCATCAAATCCTTTAACCCTAAATCAATACCAACATTATCTCCAGTTTTTGGTAATGGAGTTATTGGGACATTTTTACAGTTTAATACTGCAAACCATCTGTTATTTTCATATTTAATAGTAGCAGAAAGGATATCTCCTAAGATTTTCCTATTATCTTTATATTTTACTAGTCCAAATCGTGGTAATCTTAATTTATTATGTTCAAATCGTATACTATTGTTATTGTTCTTTAAACGAATACTTTGTAAGGGATTTTTTCGTGATTTGAATCTAGGAAACTGATTTTGGTGCTTGAAAAACCTAATCATACTGTCTTTGAATATATCGCAAGTTGATTGTAAACTAGTGCTTTCACTATTTTTTAGGAAAAAATAGTCTGATTTAAGTACATTTAACCATATTATTAAGTGTCGAACGATTAAATTTGAGTTTATAATTATAAGGATTGATTTTTGGATTATTAACAACTAAACTAAAAATTAACCGATTATAATTAAGTAATTGGTTGAATACAAATCTGTTGTATCCAAAATTCTCGTATAATTTATCTTGCAAGGATTTATTCGGATATATCCTAATTTTATAAGATTTCACTACTGTTTTCATAGTCTTTTTTTGTATATATTTTATCACAGTTTCTAAGCCTACTCCACCAGTAATAAGATATGAAATATCCAATTTTCCAAAAGAATTCTTTCCAAAGTTTCTTCCTAATCTCAGGATATTACTTTTTTTATTAAGCAGTTACGAGCTGATTTGTAAGCATTTATGAATTTTAATAGTTGTATTTGAGGTTATAGTTTTAAATAACAAATGTATGTAGTCTGATTCAAAAAAATATTATCAATGAGTCTATTGAATATTTCAGAAGTTATTACTATGTCTTCTGTATTTAATACACAAACACCATATGATATGTCAACTTATATACTGAATGTTGATTCTTATCTAAATCATGACCCCTAGGTACTTATATTTATTTTAAACTATTTAAAACTTTTGATTCAAACCATGATACTGAAATTTATCTATGACTGAAATATTTCATTAAGATTCAGTCATAGTATTCTTTCGAGTCTAAGATGTCGGATAAGATAAAAAATATAATATATTTATAAGTTAAAGTACAAATAAGATATTATGAAATTATTAGCTAATTTTGAAGATAGTAATAAAATAGCTACTAATTCTCCTATTGACAAAATTTTAGGAGGAGGAGTAGAAAAAGGAAACATAACACAATTTTTTGGACCTCCTGGTTCTGGTAAAACAAACATAGCTATTTCTTTAGCTGTTAATGTTGCCAGAAAAAATAAAAAAGTAATTTATATAGATACAGAAGGTGGTCTTTCAATTGATAGAGTTAAACAGATGGCAGGATCTGATTTTCAAAATGTAGCTAATAATATAATTGTTTTTGAACCTACTAGTTTTTCAAAACAAATCGATGATTTAAAAGCTATTGAAGCTTGGCTTATAGGCAATAACGAAGAAATCGATTTAATAATTTTAGATTCTGCCGTTGCATTATATAGAGTAGACGATGGAAAATCACCAATACTAAATAAAGATTTAGGTAAACAAATGGGGCTTTTAGCTTCTTTTGCAAGAAAATATAATATAGCTATTGTTTTAACAAATCAAATCTATTCTTCATTTGATGATGATGGTAATGGAAATATTAAAGCCGTTGGTGGAACAATTTTACAGTATTGGAGTAAAATTATTATTCAACTTGAAAAAGGAGAAGAATATAGTCAAAGAATAGCTACTCTACAAAGACATAGAAGTATTGGGGAAGGAAAAGTAGTTAATTTTGAAATTACAATGAGTGGAATTGAATAAAAATTTTTTCTTAATTTTAAAATTATGTTACTTTTATAAATAACTTAAAATAAATTTATATGAATAGAAAAATTACTTATTTTCTTAAAATTAATCTAATTATTATTTTTATTATATCTTGTGATAAATATGATTCACCATAGAAAAAAGACTAAAAAAACATTGATCCCAAGAAAAAAATATAAAAAGGCAGAAAAAAGGACTCCGAAAGGATTTAAGACATCAAATGATTTCTTTGAATATGTTTTTGAGGATAAAGAAATGATTTGGATGGGACAAAATACAAATCATTTAAATAAAGGTAGAATTAATGATTCACTTATTAAATGTATTGAAAGCAAAGAATATTGTAAATATCCCCCACCAGAAGGATTTTCTAAACTTAAAGAGTTAATATTAAAGGACTTAAATCATGAAGAATTAGATGTATTACTCACTGCTGGTGGTACTGAATCAATATACTTATGTATGCATGACTTTATTACAAAAGAAGATAATGTTATAACTTGCGATCCTGGTTATTTAATAATAGGATCATTTGCAGCTAGATTTGCAAAAGAAGTAAGATATGTTCCAATTTACAATGAAGAATGTAATTATAAACTAACTCCAAAACTTGTAAAAGAGAATATGGATGAAAATACAAAAATGATCGTTTTAATTGATCCATTAAATCCTCTTGGAACTTCTTATACAAAAGAAGAAATAAAAGAATTTGCTAAAATAGCTATTGAAAATGATATTTATCTTTTACATGATATAACCTATAAAGATTTTGCAAAAGAACATTATTTAGCTGCAGATTATGCTCCAAACAATACTTTAACAATATTCAGTTTTTCTAAGATTTATGGTATGGCAGGACTAAGAATTGGTGCTGTAATTTCAACTAAACCTATGATTGATTCAATAAAAAACCTTGTTGTTAATGATTTAGGGGTTAATATACTATCACAAATTGGTGCAATTTCTGCTTTAGAATCAAAAAAAGATTGGATTAGTGATATTAAAGAAATTACCAATAATAACCAAAAACTGATAAAAAAGACTGTTGATAAAATAGATGGGGTTTTTATTCCTGCATATCCATCAAATGGGAATATGTTAGTTATAGATTTATCTAAGATAAATATAAGTCCTAAAAAGATGGCAGAATATCTTCTAGATAAAAAAATATTTACAAGAGAAGGAAATTATACAAGTAAATTATTTGGAGATAAATATTTACGTGTAAGCTATTCTATTCCTGAAGAAGAAGTAAAACTATTCTGTGAAGAATTTGAAAAAGCAGTAAAAGCTTTAAAATAATCCTATTATCCAATACCTACTTCAAAATAATCCTATTATTTAGTATCTACTTTAAAATAATCCTATTATCCAATATCTACTTCAAAATAATCCTATTATCCAATATCTACTTCAAAATAATCTTATTATTTGGTATCTAAATAATAATATTCTCCTATCTCTTTTTGCTCTCTATCCAAATAGCTATCTAATTTATTTACTCTTGGACGTTTTGTTTCTTTATCTCTTCTAAAACTAATATTTAAATCTTTTAAGAATTTGTTCATTGATGATCTTAAATCTGTAGGTTTATTTGCATATCCATTTAAACCAGGATTTCCTTCAAAAACCATAGCTCTATCAGATATATAATCAATAAACAATATATCATGGTCAACAATTAAAGAAGCTGCATTTTTACTTTCAATAATTTTACGTATTGTTTTACCTGTTATTAACCTTTGTTCTACATCTAAAAATGCTGTTGGTTCATCAAAAAGATAGATATCTGCTTCTTTTGATAATGTACTAGCTATTGCAAGTCTTTGGAGTTCACCACCACTTAAATCTTTAACTTGTTTTTCAAGTAATTCCTCAAGTGAAAAAGGTTTCATAATTTCACTTTGAAATAGATTTGAACCATAACTTGGAACATTTGTGTATAGAAAATCTTGAACTCTACCCTCAAAATCAGATATAATATATTGAGATTTATAAGCTATTTTTATATCGTTTTCAATTTCTCCAGAATCTGCTTCTTCAACTCCAGCTAAAATTTTAGCAAAAGTAGTTTTTCCAATACCATTAGATCCAAAAGCAGTTACAATCTCATCATGATATATCTTACCTCCTTCTGCTTTTAAATCAAAACCTTCAAAGTGTTTTTCTAAATCAGTATAAGTAGTTATTGGACTTCCTTCTTGTTCTTGTGTTGGAGGTCTTATAGAAAATTTAATAGCTTGTTTTCTAATTCTAACATTTTCTTCAGCTAAAAATCCATTAATATATGAATTTATTCCAACCCTTACACCTTTCATTTGAGATACTACACCATATGCTCCAGGTTCCCCATATAAAATATGAATATTGTCAGATAATGCATCGAGTGTAGCTAAATCATGTTCAATTACCAGAACAGATTTTCCTTCATCAGCTAATGAACGAATAACTTTAACTGCATTTAATCTTTGATGTACATCAAGCCAAGATGTTGGTTCATCAAAGAAGTAAAAATCTCCATCCCTAACAACAGATGCAGCTATTGCTACTCTTTGAAGTTCACCACCACTTAAATTTTCCATATCTCTATCTAAAATATTTTTCAAATCTAAATTTTTACAAACATAGTCGAACTTGTTTGATTCATCAATTTTTTTAAGTAAATCTCTAACATTACCTTTAACTACTTTTGGAAGCTGATCAACCATTTGAGGTTTATGAATAACTTTTATTTTATCTTCAGATAAATTTTTAAAATAATTTTGAAGAGCTGATCCTTTGTAATAATCAATTACATGAGATAGATCTTTATATTTCTTATCATAATTTCCAAAGTTAGGTATTATCTCACCAGACAATATTTTCATGATTGTTGATTTTCCAATACCATTTTGACCTAAAAGACCTAAAACAGTACCCTTAGATAATTGAGGAAGAGAAAAAAGTTCAAACTGATTTTGACCAAATCTATGAATTGGTTCATCTAAAGCTTCTGGTAAATTAATAATAGTGATTGCATCAAAAGGGCATCTACTTGTACAAATCCCACATCCTTGGCATAATTGTTCTGAAATAATAGGTTTTTTACTATCTTCATCAATAACAATAGTATCTTCTTCCATTCTAACCCCAGGACAGTATTCAATACAAACATAGTTACATTTTTTTGGTTGGCATCTATCTCGATCTAATATAGAAATTCTACTCATTCATATCGTCCTTTTAATAATAATTATTTTTATAAATATTAACTAGCATATATAAAATATATTTTATTAAGTTAAAAAATATTTTGGAAGCTAAATTAATGAAACAAGTTATTGTTATTAGAAAAGATTTAAAAATGTCTAAAGGAAAAATGGTTGCACAAGGTTCACATGCATCATTAGGATCATATAAAAATACTGACCCTAAAAAAATAGAAAAATGGGAAAATGAAGGTTATGCTAAAGTCGTTTTAAAAGTTAACACAATAGATGACTTAGAAAATTTAAAAAACAAAGCTGTTTCAAATAAAATTCCTAATTTTTTAGTAGTTGATGCTGGAAGGACCGAGTTACCTCCATCAACTGTTACATGTTTAGGTTTAGGGCCTGATGAAGATGAAAAAATTGACAAATTGACCAAGGATTTAAAATTATTATGAGTAAGTATGTGTTTAAATAATCATTCTTTTAATTAAACGATAAGAAAATTTGGTTGTGAAAATATTATCGAATGGGTTTTAAAAATCGGAGGAAGTTTATTTCCAAAAAACGCAATTAATCTTGCAAAATCATTAAAAAACACACCAACACTAATAATCATTGGTGGAGGAGAGTTTGCAAACCTAATAAGAAAATATGACAATGAAATTATATTTTCAGAGGATATAAATCATGAAACAGCTATTGATTCAATGATGATACTAGCAAAATTGTTAAACGATAAAGTTGAATCATGCAAATTAACTTATTCCATTGAAGAAAGTAAGATAGCTATTAAAGAAGGTTTTAATCCTGTTTTAGTTGTAACAAATATTTTAAAAGAAAATGAACCCTTTAAACACTCATGGGATGTTAGCTCTGATTCAATTGCAGCATATTTTGCAAACTTATTAAAAGCAAAACTTTTAATAGCTACAAATGTAGAAGGTATATATAACCGAAAACCTAGTGAGAAAAATTCAAAATTAATTAGTAAAATTGATGCAAAAAAACTACTAACTTTTAAAGAATCATCAGTTGACTTGAAATTGCCCTCCCTTTTAATTGAATTCGGTACTGATTGTTATGTTGTAAATGGAAAATATCCTGAAAGGGTTTTATCTATTATTATTAATGATAATAACAATTATAGTTTTAAATATACAAAAATTATAGGTGAATAAATGAAAACTGTAGAATGTAAATCTTGTAAACAAGAAATCCCTTTAATTGATCCTTATGTTCAATTTAAATGTCCTGACTGTGGCGAATTAATAGCTAGATGTGAAAAATGTCGTACTTTCGGCCACGACTATACATGCGAATGTGGTTTTGAAGGACCTTAAAAAATAATAATGGAGATAAATAAAATGAGTGAAGTCGTAGCTACTATGAAAGTAATGCCTGAAAGCGTAAATGTTGATTTAGAAACTTTAAAAAGTGATGTTCAAGCAGCTATTCCTGAAGGAGCAGAATTACATAAAATTGATGAAGAACCAATAGCATTTGGTTTGGTTGCATTAAATGTAATGTTTATTATAGAAGATAGTGAAGGTGGAACTGAACCTACAGAGGAATCAGTTGGTAAACTTTCAAATGTTGCTAGTGTTGAAATAACTGACACACGCAGATTATTATAATTACAAGGCAGCTATTACTGCCTTTTTAAAATACTTTTTTTAGAAATTTTTTCTTATAAGAACGATAATACTTTTTCTAAACTTATCTGATAAATCTGTTTTTTTAGGTTGAGGAGGATAACCAAATTCTTTATCTTCAAATTTTAAACCATTAAAAACAATTGGATTTTTATATCTTGGGTGAATATGCCAATGAATAGAATGATTTTCAACACTATCTTCTCTAAATGAAGCATTATCTGCACATGCCCAATTAAACAAAGTAAGATCAAATGTTTTCATATAATTTAATTCAATGAGTTTAATAACACTTTTAAGTTCACACCATTCTTCAGTATTAATACTTCTAAGACCCTCACAATCTCTTTTTAATCTTAAAACCGATGTACCTAAATATGTTTGACTTGGAGCTAAAAATAATTCCCAATTTTTTGTAGAAAGAATCAAGTCCCCATAAAGTTCTTTTCTATCTGTATTTTTATTTATTTCCATTTTACCAACATCTATAATTATTATTGAACTTATTAAGATAAAAATATTTTCAAAATAAACTAAATTTTCAAAATCGAAATAATTTAAATAATAACAGCTTAAAATAATCTCATTACTTAAACAAAGTTTATATTAATATTTAATATAAGAAATAATATGTTTAATCTAATTATAGCTTGTTTTCTCGGAATTTTATCTGGAACGATTACTGGCATTGTTCCAGGAATACATGTAAATACTGCAGGTGCAATAATTTTTGCATCATCAACATTTCTTTTAAGCTTTTTAACACCTGAATTTCTATGTGTTTATCTTGTATCAATGGCAATAGCTCATGCATTAATAGAATTTGTACCATCAATGTTATTAGGTGTACCTGAGGAAGGTACTGCATTAACAATATTACCAGCACATAGAATGGTTTTAAAAGGTAGATCCAAAGAAGCCATTAGAATCGTATCAATTGGAGGATATGGAGCAATTCTTGTTACAATAATTCTTTTACCTGTATTTGCAATTGTACTCCCATTTTTACATGAGATTTCAAAACCATTTACATGGATGATCTTACTTGTTTTTTCAATATATTTAATTTACAAACTAACAAAAACTCTTAGAGCTTTTTCATGGTCATTGTTTCTATTTATAATATCTGGAATTTTAGGATATTTACTTTTTCAAACACCCATATCTTCTGGAATATCATTAATGGCAATTTTCTCAGGATTATTTGGAATCAGCACAATATTATTTAGTTTAAACGAAAATTCAACCATACCACATCAAAATAAATTTTATGAAATTAATCTAGATAAAGATAAAATCAAAAGTATAATAGCTGGTGGAACATCTGGAGCAATATTAGGATTCCTTCCAGGGTTTGGTCCAGCACAAGGAAGTATAATAGCTCAAACTGCAAGTGGTACAAATGATTCAAGTGAGGATCCAACAAATTATTTATTAGCTATAAGTGGATTAAATACATCAGACACATTATTTTCCCTTATAGCTATTTATTTAATTGGAAATCCAAGAAGTGGAATAGCTGTTTATATGTCATATTTAATAAGTGAATTCTCAATTTATCATCTGTTAATATTCACTTTTACATCTTTAATTACAGTTTCTATATCATTGATGATTTGTTTAAAATTAGGAGACAGTTTTTCAAAGTTAATGAAAAATATTGATTATAGAAAATTGTCAATAAGTGTGATTATTTTAATGGTAATGCTGATTTATATATTTGCAGTAGTTTATGATGCTCCAATATTATATTTAACATTAGTTTTAATTACATCAACTGCAATGGGGCTTTTACCTCATTATTTAGGTGTTGGAAAGTCTCATTTAATGGGTGTTTTAATTGTTCCAGCTATTATTATTTATATCCAGATGTTTATTTGAGTTATATTAATAATACATTTTTAGCTATTTTATTAGCTTTTTTTTCTAATTCACTAGAATCAACATTAGTAAAACAATCAATTACACATAAATCAAAGTAATCTTCTTCAAATTTATCACTTAAATCTTCAAAAGAAGAATTATAAACTTTAAAATTATCACCAATAGCTATTTTTTCAACATCTTGAGTTTTTTCAAATTTAAATCCATTGGTTTTAAGATTTTCTAAGCATGTTTTAATAGCTCCACAGTAAATATCATTAAAGATTACCTCAGAAAATCCATACTTTAATAAAAATATTCCTATTGCTCCTACACCACAGGTTGCATCAATAACCTTTAAATTAAAAGCATTATCTTTTAAGTTTTTATTATTTTTTAAATACTTATATAATTTAAATAATTTAGCTTCAGTAGTTGATCCAACTTCAATATTGTTTTTTGATTGTTTTTTATTAATAATTATTTTTTCTAAAGAATTGTCATGTTTAATAAATGTGTTTAAGATGTCTGAACGAATATCACAACCATAAAGCAATGTATAAACTTTAGCATCATGATTTTTATCTAAGATACCTACAGTTTCTTCTGGGTCCCCTTTTAAAACACCTCTAACTTCTCCTATTTCTTTAAATAATCGTTTAGCTATTTTTTCATCAAAATCAGAATGTATTAAAATTATAGAGTCATAAGACATAAATTGAGAATTATTTGGAGAATAGAATACCGTTGGTAGAAATGTTGGTGTATCTTTTCTTAGAGTAGCATCAGTAGGTGCAATGTTTTCTTCAATCATTATTCTTAAAATATGAGCCATTACAATATCTAATGGTCGTTTTCCACACTCACATCTTTTATAATCGTTATGTAACAGATTAAAGTCTATTTCATCTTTTAATGGTGTAAATTTCTTTATAGATATATCTTCACATTTTTCACAAGGTTTTAACCTAGAAATTTTTTTATCTAAATTATCATAACTTACAATTTTTTCCCTACAACATGACAGATTCGAATTCATTGTTAAAAAATCCCATTACCTTAAGTTTTTGATTAGTTTATAATTTTTATAATAATAAGTTTACGATATAATCTAGAATATAAAATAAATATGTTATAATAACTTAATAAATAATATAAAGAATATATAATAAGATTATGATAAATTTATATTAAAATCTATTTTCATATTTTTTATTATTAATTCATACAAACTGTTATAAAAGTAAAATTAAGATAATTTAATAAAAATACTGTTCATTTGATTTATAATTTAAAGTTTATAAATTTCTATATATAATATTTTTTATATAATTTATTTATTTTATATTATACAAATAATCAAAAAACATTACAATTATATTATTTTTTCAATATAAAAAGTATTTTTAAAATTTATATCTCTTTGAAGTTATTTATCAAATTTTTAACTTGTTTTAACTATTTATATTAAAGAAATATTTTTAGATTAAATTATTAAAAATAGCTAGAAAGTAATAAAAAATATATTAAATAGTATTACTAACTTTATAATACCATTAAACTTAGAGGTTTTAAAATGGATAAAATATTAGTTCCAAGTACAAAGAAAGATATTTATGAAAGTTCAGATTTAGTTCCCGAATATAAAATGTTAAAAACAAATTATTCACCTCAAGAAAAGATATTACTTGTAGAATTAAGAGAAAATCTTGTAAATCAAGCAATCAATTCAAGAACTAACAATAGTACAACAAATTCCGATTTATTAAATGATATTAATAATTTCCTATATTTAAAATTAATGAAAAATGATTTAGATATAAAATATGATAAAAACTACTTAAATGAATTGTCTAATAAATTTTTTCAAGATATTATAGGTTATGGAGCTATTGATCCATTAATTAAAGATGATAGCTTAGAAGAAATAATGATTATAGGTGTTAATAAACCTGTTTTTGTCTATCACAGAAAATATGGTATGATGAAAACTAATTTAATATTTAAAAATGAAATGGAGTTAGTTGAATTAATAGATTCTATTGCAAGACAAATTAATAGACGAATTGATCAAGAATCTCCAATATTAGATGGTCGCCTAATTGATGGGTCAAGAGTGAATGCAACAATTAAACCAATATCAGCAGATGGTCCCTCTCTAACAATTAGAAAATTCAAAAAAGATCCATTAACTATTATAGATTTAATTAAATTTAAAACAATATCTTCTGAATTAGCTTCTTTTTTATGGTTATGTATCGATGGAATTGGTGTTAAATCAGCTAATGCAATAATTTCTGGAGGAACAAGTTCTGGTAAAACTACTATGTTAAATGCATTAAGCTCTTTTATAAATCCAAAAGAAAGAATAATCTCTATAGAAGATACTTTAGAGCTTCAAATTCCTCATGATCATATTATAAGAATGGAAACAAGACCTCCAAACATAGAAAATAAAGGTGAGTTAACAATGAATGATCTTGTTAAAAATTCTCTAAGACAACGTCCAGATAGAATAATCGTTGGAGAGGTAAGATCAAGTGAAGCAATTACATTATTCACTGCATTAAATACTGGTCATTCTGTTTTTGGAACATTACACTCCAATAATGCTCGAGAAACTATTACAAGACTTACTAATGAACCAATGTCTGTTCCTCAAATTATGATTTCTGCACTTGATTTTATAATAATGCAAAATAGAATTTATAAATCAAATGGAGAATCTGTTAGGCGAATTAGTGAAGTAGCAGAAATTGTAGGGGTAGAAGAAGGTACAATACAATTAAATAAGATTTTTCAATGGAATCCTGAAACTGATAAAGTTGAAAATATTTCTATTGCAAGTAAAACAATAGATGAGATTTCTAAAAAAAGTGGAATAAATAGTGAGATATTATTTAATGAAATAGCTAACAGACAAATACTAATAGAATACTTAGTTAAGAATAATATTCGCTCTATTTACGAAGTTAAAGAATATATTGAAAAATATTACATTGATTCTGATTTTTTACTAAATAAAATATTATTAAATAGTTAAGGAGGCGTTTCTATTTTAAATAATTTTTTTATATTTATTGGAAACATGCCATTTTTAATTTTAAAGATAATAAAAAATAAGTTTCTAAACTTAAAAAATAATGAGAATAAAAAAATTGATATTATAGAAGTTAAAAGTATCCTCAAAACAAAGCCATTTATATTAGGTTTATTCTTAATTATTTTATTAACTTATTTATTTATTGGTTTTGAAATATCAATGGCTATTACAGTTTTATTTTTTAATATATATTTTTTAATGATATATTATCCAAAAATTAAAGCAAATAGACGATATTCAGATATAACAAATGAATTACCTTATGCTTTAAGACATATGAGTACTGATTTAAAATCAGGGAAAGGTTTACATGATACATTAGTTACTATCTCTAAAAGTGATTATGGATCTTTTTCATATGAGATAAAAAGAGTTTTAGAAGAGATTAAATTTGGAGAATCTAGTGAAACTGCATTACTAAATATGTCAAAAAGAGTTAATTCAAAAGGATTATCTAGAGCTATCGAACAAATTATTGGAACATTAAAAGTTGGAGGAAATCTTTCCAATAACTTAAATATAATAGCAGAGGATATTACATTTGATATACAGATTCAATTAAAAGAATATTCTCAAAAATTAAATGGTTTTATTTTAATTTATACATTCATAGCTATTTTAGGACCAGTAATAATTTTAATAATGTTAATGGCAGCATCAACTGTAATGGGAGATATAATACCCCCAAATTTATTGTTATTATTGTATATATTCTTTTTTCCAATAATTGTTATATTCATGGGATTATTTATAAAAAAATTAGAACCAAATATCTAAATTGATATTTTAGATTGATATTTTAAAGCAGTGTTTAAAGTTGATATATTTTTCACCATATGTACTGTTTTAAATTCATTTTCTGTATCGATTGAAATATTGTAATGTTGAGATGTCCAAAACTCTAATGCTCCATCAAGAGTTTTATGAGTATGAAGATATATTTGACTATAATTTTTTTCTTTAGAAAATAATTCTACTTCTTTTACTAATTTTTTAGCAATTCCTAAACGTCTATATTCTTCATCAACAAATAATCTCCATATACTTGCAGTTGTAAACCTTGAGAAAAGATTTTCAAACTCTTTAAAATTTTTATCATACTCTCTTATAGCTATTGATGCGATAATTTCATTATTTTTTAAATTAATAGCTATAAAAAAATTATTACGGTTGTTATCTAAATAAGTTTCTTTTAATTTAATAATATCTTGATGAAAATTAGCTATATATCCATAACCATATTCTTTTTTAATTTGTTTGAATAAAAAATCTTGAACTAATTTAGTATCTATTTTTAAGTTTTTTAATGATATTATTTCAATCTTCATATTTGACCTTTTGATTATTTAGTAATACTTTTTTTTAATTTACTTAAATAGGAGTATTACTTTTTTTATTTGCTTAAAAAGAGTAATACTTTTTAGAGTAATTTTAAAGAGTTAGTAATACTCTAAAAATAATTTAAACTTGTTTAATATTATTAATTTAGAAAATACTATTTAAAACTTGTTATTTAATTTGAATAGTAAATAAAAAACTATTTAAAATAAGGATTAAAAATTAATATATATAATTTGAATTGGTGAAATTATGAGTTGTTATAAATACTGGGGTAAAATTGAAGAAATAGCTAATGCCCTTTCATCTTATGGAGATTTAGATAAATATGGTGATTCAGCATTAGACAATGTGGATATAAATGATATTGTAAAACATTTAGATGAAGTAGAAGTGATAGCTCATGATAAAACAATAGATTTTGATTCTGCTAAACATATATTAGATGATGAAAAGATGAATAAAGCATTAAAGCTTATTAGAAAATTTTATGTCTATATTGGGTCTCGATTAGAAACAGAAAATGCTTTAAAAATATTAGACTCAGATAATCCTGATGAAACACTAGATTCATTTCACTTTTATGATAGGTATATAGGACTTATTGAAAATGAAAGTCAGCTTGTAAAATTTAATTCAGAAAAAACTTTTGTATTTATTGGTAGTGGACCATTACCTTTAACATTAATCATGTTTAATAGAATATTCAAATGTAAATGTATAGGAATAGAGCTTCAAGAAGATGTAGTTGATTTATCTAGAAAAGTATTAAAAAGATTAGGTTTAGATGAAGATATTAAAATAATTCTTGGAGATGAAAATTCCATAAAAGACATAGAATATGATATTTTAATGGTTGCAGCTTTAGCAGAACCAAAAGAAAGAGTTTTTGCAAATATTTGGGAATTAGTAAATGAAAAGACACCTGTTTTATATAGAACATATACTGGTATGAGAGCTATTTTATATTCCCCAGTTACTGAGAAGGATACAAGAGGTTTTCATAAAGAAGTTATGGTTTTACCAACAGGAAATACTAATAATACTTCCGTTTTAATAAGAAAAATAGTATGAAGAGATATTAATTATTATTAATCTCTTCAAGATATATAACATCATCACAAATTCTTTTAACAAGATCTTTATCATGACTAACTACAAGAAGTCCAATATTTCTCTCTTTAGCTATTTTTGTAACTAACTCCCATATTTGAACTTGAGTAACTGCATCTAACATTGTTGTAATCTCATCACAAATTAAAAATTTTGTCTTAGGTGATAATGCTCTTAAAACAGCAAATCTTTGAAGTTCTCCTCCAGAAAGTTCATTAGGCCATCTATTTAACCAAGATTCCTGAATCCCAAACTCTTTAATTAAATCATGATCTACATCCCAAGATTCTTTCAAAACATCCTTCATTTTCCATTTAGGGTTCATTGTTAATTCAGGATGTTGAAATATCAATTGTACAGGGTTAAAAATATTCTTTTTAGTTTTTTTAACACCATCAATAATAACTTCACCTTCAGATTTTTTAAAACCTGCAAGAATCTTACATAAAGTTGATTTCCCACTACCACTATCACCAACTAAACCTTTAATTTCACTGCTTTTAAGAGAAATGTTTAAATCTTTAATAAGATAATTATCACTAGATGGATACTTAAAACTAATATTTTCTCCTTTTAAAATCATTAAAATTCTCCTGTTTTAAATTCATTAGCTCTATTACATCTAATTTTTTTATCACCAATATCTATTAATTTTGGAATAGTTTCATGGCATATATCAGTTGGATGTTCACATCTTTCAAAGTAAGGACAATATTTAAGTAATTCATCATGTAATGGTTGATGACCTTCAGTTAATTTAAAATCATTTTGAGGTAATGCATGATACAATGCTTTAGTATAAGGATGAATTAGCTTTTCACCATCACCTGTAAAATCACTAGAATTAGCTATTTCAATAACATAACCTGCATAAAAAATAGCTATTTTATCAGCAACTTCTAATGCTGCATTAATATCATGAGTAATAAGTAAAACACCAACATTATCATTAGCCATTTGTCTTAAATGATTCAATGTTTCTTTAATTGATCTTTCATCTAAACCTGGTGTTGGTTCATCAGCTATTACAAGTTTAGGATTAGAAAGAAGTGCAGTTGATACTAATACACGTCTAGCCATTCCTCCAGATAATTGGAATGGATACATATCATCTACTTCTTTAGATAATCCATACTTTTCAAAAACTTCTCTTTGAATAGCTTTTTTTTCTTCTTTTTCTTCTTCAGTGCAATCCCCAATAGCTTGTTCTGAGATTTTCATTAAAGGATCTAAAAATTTAACAGATTGAGGAATTAAAGCTATTTCATCACCACGTAATTTTTCTTTTAAATTTTGATTTAAAGGTTCACCACGATAATGCATTGTTCCACTTAAATTTGCATTACTAGGTAAAATTCCTAAAATTCCATGAGCAAGTAAACTTTTTCCAGAACCACTAGATCCTAGAACTGCTACAATTTCACCTTGAGAAATATCTAATGTTAAATCACTAATAACATCTAAAATATTTTGTTTTAAGCCGGATCCATATTGAATAAAAGATATTGATATATTCGATACTTTTAATAATTCTTCTGACATTTAATCACCTATTCATGAGCCTTTGTTGGATCAAGTAATTTTCGTAAGTTATCTCCGATTAAATCAAATATCAATATAATTAGCAGTAGAGAAAGACCAGGGAAAAATGCTAACCACCAAGCTCCTGTAGCTAAATATTTCATTGATTCTGATAAAATAATACCAATAGCTGGTTCATGAGGAGAAAGACCAAATCCTAAAAATGTTACACTAGCTTCATGCATTATTGCATGAGGAAATATTAAAATTGTACCTAAAATAATCTGTGTTAATACTAAAGGTAAAAAATGTTTCCCTGTAATCCAAAGATTTGATTTTCCAAAACTCTTAGATAATGCGATATATTCAAAAGTATTGATTTGTTTTATTTCAGCTCTTAAAACTCTTGTAAGAGATGTCCAATGACTAACTCCAACTGCAATTATAACACCAAAAAGTCCCCCACCTAAAGATATAGAAACTAAAATTATAACAAGTAAATGAGGTATTGATGCAAATAAATCAATTAACCAGTTTACAAAGCTATCTAAATACTTATTCAATCTAGATACAAAAGTTAAGATAACTGCAATAATTGTACTCACTATTGAAGCAAAAGCTCCTACTTGAATACTAAGACCTAATCCTTTTAATGTTCTTGTAAACATGTCCCTACCCATCCAATCTGTTCCAAAGATATGTTCAAATGAAGGTGGCATATTTCTCATAGGAAAATTAGTTGTTAAAGAACTTGCTTCTATGAAAAAACTATTAATTACAATAGCTATTAAAATTAAAGCAGTAAGTGAAATAATAAGTAAAGTTTTTGTTCTTAGATTCATCTTTTTAAAATAATATGTATTTTTACTTTTATTCACTAGATTCACCTTCTTTTATTCTAGGATCAACAAAATTGTATAATGCATCAGCTATAGCATTACCACAAAATACAAACAAAGTACTAAACAATACAATAGCAAGCAATAATGGAACATCACTCCTTAAACCTGCAGCAACAGCAGCTTGACCAATTCCAGGATAAGAAAATACTTGTTCTACTAAAACTGCTCCTCCAAACAATTCATTAAATGATAAAAATTGCAAAGTTAATGCAGGAAGAATAATATTTCTAATCCCATGTCTTTTAATTAAATTCCAACCATTTTCACCTCTTGCTTTTGCAAACAAAATATAATCATCTGATAAAACATTTACTAATTTATCTCTTGTATACATAGCTATTTGAGCAACACCTAAAAGACTTAAAGTTATAGCAGGCAAAATTAATCTATCTAACCATTCAAAAAAAGTTACATTTTCTGCTAATTTTCCAACAGGAACTCCTAATCCCGTAGGGAACCATCCTAAATCTACAGAAAACACCATAAGTAAGATCAAAGCTATCCAAAAAGTTGGAGCTGCAAGTAAAATATAACAATATACTTTAACGGCTTTATCAATCCAAGTTCCTTTATGCATTCCTGCTAAAACACCAAAAACAAATCCTAAAACACCAGAAATCAGCCATGATGAAAACATTAATGTTAATGATGCAAAAAATCTTTCAGAGATAACATCAATAACTGGAACTCTATATATTAAAGAAGTACCAAAATCACCATGTAACAAATTTCCAAGCCAATTAATTAACTTAGTCGTAATAGGTTCATTAACGCCCCAAAATGCTTCTAATTTAGCTACTTGTTCTGGACTAACAGAAACTTCACCAATATATGACTTTACAGGATCAATAGGGGATAAATCAATTAATAAAAAACTTATTAATGATACTGCAACTAATAATAATACTAATCTTATAAGTTTATATGATAAAAATTTACCTAAACTTTTATAATTCATTATAACTCCCATTAAATTTTTTTCAATTTTACTACCCAATATCTCAATAAAACGATGATAGTAATAATTTATATATAAATAGTCATCAAAAAAGTAATACTTTTTAAGATATTATTAATATATAGAAATAATTTAGTTAAATAATATAAATAATTTTCTAAAAGTCCATTTTTATAAAAAAATAAAAAAATTTAGACATAAATGTCTAAAAATAAAAATACCTATGATTCTACACGTTTCCAATCATAAATATTTCCAAAAATATCTCCACCATGCGGTTGTACAGTTGTAGTATTTTCTGAAATATCTAAAGTATTATCTACAAAATAAGGATAATCAACAAATGATGTCCATAACCATGGTGCATCACCTTTCGGTGAAATTCCAGTAGAACCATCCCAAGATACTTGTGACCAATCAGCATAAGATGCATTTATATCAGTTTTAAATGCTTGGGCCATATGTTGATTCACTGCAGAATTATTGTAACAAGAAGGATTATCATAATCTTGTCCTGCTAATCCACCATAATACTGATGATATAAAGAAGAAGGATCTAAACTTCCATAGCCCCATACAACACCATTTGAAAGTTTACCATTATCAATTTCATCCCAACTTTTTCCTTCAGGAATTACTTCAATACCTAATTCTTTTGCTTGTTCAGAAACAGAAATAGCTATAGCTTGGCGTGTAGTATCTTCAGAATCATATAATATTTTAAAAGATGCTTTAGTACCATTCTTTTCAACAATACCATCATTATCAGAATCTTCCCATCCACCTTCTTTTAAAAATTGTTTTGCTTTTTCACTATCTCCATCTTCAATAGCTGAATCATTATTACTCCATGGTAATACAGGGCCTATTCCATCAAAAGATTTAGATCCATGACCATTTAGCGCACCATCAATTAAAGTTTGTCTATCAATACCATAATTTAGTGCTTTTCTAATGTTTTCATCAGCAGTAACATTATTTCCAATTGGAATACCATCTTCAGTAGTATTACCTGTATCATTTAAAAATGGAAGAGAGATACCTCTTGCATCTACAGAATCTAAAATAACAGAACTCATATTAGTAACATTTTCATTTGCATAAGATAATGGAACTTCAGCTATGTCTACTTCACCATTTTTAGCTGCTGCAAAAGCTGCATCATTTTCTAAAAATAGTATAGTTAATTTTTTAAATTCAGGTTTATCACCATAATAGTCATTATTAATTTCAAGTATAACTTGTTGACCTTTATCCCATTGAACAAATTTATAAGGTCCTGATCCTACAGGATTTTCACCATATGTTCCATTTTCATAAGAATCTTCAGGAACTATACCTATAGAACATAATTTATTTATAAATGTTGAATCACTATCATTTAAAGTAAATTCTACAGTTGTATCATTAATTGCTGTAGCATTAACCATAGAAGATAAATCAGCTGCAGCTCCTGATTCTTTAGCCTTATTATATGTGAAAGCTACATCATTAGCTGTCAAAGTAGTATTATCATGAAATTTAACACCATTTTTTATATTTACAGTATATTTCTTTAAATCATCATCAACAGAATAACTTTCAGCTAAATCATTTTTTAGTGACATATTATGAGTTCTTTTAAGTAATGTACTTTGAACTAATGGTTCAGTTTCACTTGCCCAACCTTGGATAGGATCAAAACCAGTTTCAGGTTCTCCTCCATGAGCACCAACAGCAGTAACTAATTCATTAGGATTTCTATCAACAGAAGATCCTCCAAAAAACATAGTAGCTCCAATGATTCCTATAACAATAACAACTGCTAAAACTATTAAATATTTTTTATTCATCTATATTCTCCTTAATTTTATTGCAATAGTATTACTATTTTTTAAAAAATAATATAATAGTAATACTAATTCATAAATAATTATTATTTAAGTGCAATAAGAAATAATTGAATTTAAACATATAAAAATCTTTCTAAAAAATTAATCCTAAAAATTAAAATTTTAAAGGTTAAAAAAGAAAAGTAAAATAATTAGTTAAAAAAAGATTCTAATCCTTTTGAAGCTAAGAGTTCAGAAAATAGGCCTTCAGGAGTCATAACAATATTGCCTTTAGAATATTGACTCAAAGCAGTTTCAATCATTTTAGCTCTTTTATTTGGATCCTGAGCAGATTCAGAAACAGCTTTAGCTACTTGTGCAACTGCATCCCCTCTTGAAAGACCATCAGAATCCTGTTCATCCCTTATAAAATCAATCCCTGACCCTTCAATTGGTTGCCCATTAACTTCCAAAGGACTTGCAGCATTTAAAATAGCATCTAAAGCTTCTGAATTAACAGCTACAACTGCATCAATAGATTCATTAGTATTATATTCAACAATTTCTTTTGCATATTTCATAGACTGTTTATTATCTTCATACCAAAAAGAATCATGCAATAATAATTTAGATCCAGCTCCTTGCTCTTGTGCTTCTTGAGGCTCTTCAGCCGTTGGATGCGTTAATCCAGAAGGATATATAGGAGTATAATTCGTTAATGTTCCATTGTTTAATTCAACAATAAAAGCCATATCGCATCCTCCCATTCCAGGACGCTTTTCTCCTTCATCAATAGCACAAACTAAAATATTTTTTTCACCAGATGAAAGTTCTCCCCCACCAGATAAAAATAATAGTCCTGCAGTAACAATTATTAATCCAATTAATATTACTAACAGATTTGCAATAATAAGTTTTTTAGTACGTTTCATAAAATCACATGAATAATAAGAAATTTAATGTTTCAATTAATACCAATAAGATATTAACCTTTAATTTATTCTTAATTATATTTAAATATTATTATATTATTAAAAGAATTAAATATCTATTTACACCCATTTTAATTCGATAATGGTTATTTTAATGAAATAAACAGAGATAAGACGTGTTTAAGAAAAAATATAGAATATCTTTCTATTTAATTTAAAAATTAAAAACTTATTTATATAAGTTTTAAAAAATTTATTTATACCTAAATTTTAGTATTTTTAAAATAATATTTAGGTTAATTTTAATTTAATAGGAAGTAAAAAAATGATAAAAAAAATAGAAGATATTGACATACATAAAGGTGCTTTATTGTTTGCTGGAGGTATTGCAGCAGCAATAATTGCTAAAAAAGCTTTAGAAAGTAAAACAGTAAAAGATGCTGCAGTAGATATTATGGCAAAAGCTATGGTATGTCAAAAAGAAGCAGAAGAAACTTTCCAAAACATGAAAGAAGATGCTGAAGACATATGTCAGGAAGCAGAAGAAAAAAACAAAAAATCAATATATGTTGAAGAAAAACCTAAAAAATAAATATATTTTTCTTAGAGACATTATATGAAGTTTAAAATAGCATATGATAAAGAAACTAGGCTTCGAATAAGATTAGGTCGGTCTGGTTTTAATCAAAAAGAAGGATATGGAATAGCTGAATTAATTCTTAAAAAGAGATGTGTGAATAATGTTGTTACATCTCACACAAATGGAAGTATCCTTATTGAATATGATAATCGTTCTAATAGAGAAAACTTATTAAGATTTATAGAAGGAATTGGATATCAAGATATTTACGAAGCTGAAGGTAATGAAGAAGACTCTTTAAGAGCTCTTGATAACGAATTTTATTTTAAAATAGCTAGTAAATTATTTAAAAGATTATTATTTAAAATATTTGTTCCATATCCAGTGAGAATTGGAATTACCCTATTTGAATCAATTCCTTATATTAAAGCAGGTTTGAATAGTTTACTTTCATTTAATGCGAATGTTGAACTTCTTGACAGCCTTGCAATAGCTGGTTCATTAATTGATAGATCTTTTGATTCTGCATCATCTATAATGTTCTTATTATCTATTTCAGATTTATTAGAAGATTATACGATGAAACGTACTAAAAATACTTTAGAGAGTAGTTTAGCTTTAAATATTGATGATGTGTGGATTGTTACTGATAAAGGAGAAGAAATCAATACTCCTCTCTCAAAAGTTATTAAAGGGGATAAAATCAAAGTGAGGACTGGTGAAATTATTCCAGTTGATGGTAATGTTTGTGATGGTGATGGAATGGTTAATGAAGCTTCAATGACTGGTGAACCTTTAGCTATACATAAAAGTAAAGGAAAAACAGTACATGCTGGAACTGTCATTGAAGAAGGATCAATAACTATCGAAGTTGAATCTGTTAATGAAGAAACAAGAATAAATAAGATTGTTAAATTAATTGAAGATTCAGAAGATTTAAAAGCTAATGTTCAAAGTAAAGCTGAAAAATTAGCTGATAGTATTGTTCCAATAAGCATACTTACAACTTTCTTAACCCTTATTATAACACGTGATTATCAAAAAGCATTATCTGTTTTAACAGTAGACTTTTCTTGTGCTATAAAATTAGCTACACCCCTTGTTGTTATATCAGCAATGAGAGAAGCTTCAAATCATAAAGTTTTAATTAAAGGTGGAAAATTCTTAGAAGCATATGCAGAAGCAGATACCATTGTATTTGACAAAACTGGAACTTTAACTAATGCTTCCCCTAAAGTTGCTAAAGTTATTCCTTTAGGTGAAAATTGCCGTGCCGATATTCTTAGAATGGGTGCTTGTATTGAAGAACATTATGCACATAGTGTTGCAAGAGCTATTGTAAAAAAAGCTGAAGAAGAAAACTTAAATCATGAAGAAGAACATGCTGAGGTTAAATATATTGTTGCACACGGTATTGTAACACATTATGGTAACAAAAAAACAATAATCGGAAGTAAGCATTTTGTTGTTGATGATGAAAAAGTAAAATTCACTAAAGAACAAGAAGAAATAGTTAAAATACATGAAGATGATTATTCAATAATATATTTAGCTATTGATAGAAAATTAGAAGGCATATTTTGTATTGAAGATCCTGTTAGAAAAGAAGCTAAGTCTGTCTTAGAAAAACTTAGAACATTAGGTATTAAAAACATAGTTATGTTAACAGGAGATAGTGAAAATGCTGCAAAACATGTTGCGAGTGAATTAGGAATAGATAAATATGAATCACAAATTCTTCCAAATGATAAATCTAAAATTATAGATAAAATAAAATCAGAAGGAAGTAAAGTTATAATGGTTGGAGATGGAATCAATGATTCTCCTGCATTATCTAATGCAGATGTTTCTGTATCTATGAAAAATTCATCAGATATAGCTCGTGAAGTAGCTGACATTTCTCTTATGTCCGATGATTTAAATGAGCTAATTACACTTAGAATTCTTAGCCAAAATATGTTAAATAAAATTAATAGTAATTATAGATTAATTGTTGGAATTAATTCTACTCTGATTGCATTTGGAATACTTGGAATTATAAACCATACAACGTCTTCATTATTACACAATTCATCTACAATGGGAATCGGTCTTTTAAGTACTAGACCTCTTCTTGATGAAAAAGAATCTATAGAAGAATCTTAATATTCTTCTTTATTTTTTTAAAAAAAACAGTTTTTATATTGCTAGAATAATACCTATAAGAGCACCAGAAACAGTTGCAATTAAATTAACATGCTCATTTTTTAATAATCCTCTTCTTTCAAGTACTGCACCAAGGATACTATCAACAAAACAACCGATAGTTCCTGCAATAACCGCTACCTTAATAGATACAAGAGGATCAGGAATAATTCCTAAAATAAATCCTACAATACCTATAATTCCAGCACCGACAACACCAACTGCAGTACCCAATATAGAAATAGCCCCATCAGTCCCAGGTTCTACTTTTTTAAAGGTAGTTATCAATCTAGGCTCTTTTAAAATCCCAATTTCACTAGCTAAAGTATCAGAAGTTGCTGTTGCAATAGCTCCAATAAATCCCCCAGCAAGAGGCAAATAATAACTTCCAAAAGCAGCCATCATAAAAGCAACAATACCATTTGAAATTACATTAACTGCATTTCTGCGACCTTCATACTTACCAAGGTTCTTTTTATAAGGTTTTGCAAATTTTGTTGCAAAAAGACTTAAAATTAAAAATAAAAGAATAATAAGAAGCCAAGATATTCCAGCTGAAAAAATAATAACAAAACCCATAGCAAACATAAAAACAGACCCTAAAAAATCTAAGGCCCTATGTTTATAAGTTAAAAATCCTAAAATAAAAAGAATTACTACATATCCCCCGTTAATCATTAAATCTTCAGCCATAATCCCACCATAGCTTTTTAAAAAATAAAATATAAAAATAAAATATAAAAATAAAAATACAAGTAAAGTATTATTCTAATACTTTACTTTTAATAATCTCTACCCTTTTAAGTGGATATATTTTTTTAGCCCTATGATAAATCTCTGAAGCTAATTTTCCATTAACAGTAGATTCAATAAGCTCTTCAAAGCTTTTTTCTTCAGCTACATTAGTTAATAATTCTTCAATAGCTTCCCTCATATATTTTTGTTGAGAAGATTTAGATCTTCTAGTAGTTACAGCTAAAGTATGAAGCTTAATATTATAATCATCTTTTGTTTTTACAGGTGTTGAAACATCAATTCTACTAGTTCCTCTTCTAATCATACTTCTAACATAATCAGTAGTGGTTTTATGTCCTGTGAATTTAGTGTTAGCCATATCTCCTGCGACATTATCTACTTCAAATCTTAGTTTAATATATTGTTTAGAAAAATCACCAGTTAATTCTCTCATAGTAACTTCTACTCCCCTACCTACGAGAAAATCAGGATCTCTTGAAGGAGTTTCACCAATCTCTTTATCTCCAAATCCAACAGGAGTTTTAATTGTATACCAAGATTTTTCTTTCCATGTATCACGTACTCTACGTCTTGCCTTTGCTTTTGCCATCATATCACCTTTTTTATATAATTAAAACAATATAGCTATAGCTAAATGTTTTTTAAAATTTTAAAAAATCATTAATACTATGAAATCCTTTAATTTAATAAATAGAATATAAAATAAACTGTTAAATCTGATTTCACAGTTAAAATCATAATATTTTACAAATAGATTAATGTGGAATCAATCCACGTTATTTTAAAGAATATTTTACGAATAAGTTTTAAGAGTTTTAAAACCCGCCCAATAAGGTTATTAATAATTTTTTTATTTATTATATTTAAAAGTTTTTAAAAAAAGACGTCGGATAAGATTGAGAAATTGCTTTCTCGCACTCTCCTAAGAACGGCTCGTGTCACTTTCATGACAAGTCCGCTCAAGCAAATCTTTATCTGTTAACAATTCAATGCTCGATTTTTAAAATAATCA